>VFSW01001849.1_pt1 | contig 32060 bp, 33 predicted proteins | sample 5358111 | NCBI WGS metagenome assembly VFSW01 (sample SAMN11554181, study PRJNA540505) | mine drainage metagenome | isolation source: sediment from site ElyBrook_90M | place: USA: Ely Copper Mine, Vershire, VT | collected 2017
CGACTATGTCACGACGATCCGCGCCTCGGCCCGCGGTGAGTCGGCCTCCACCACCTTTCGCGTTACGGTGACCACCTCGACGATGTGGGGGATCGCCGGCGTCGGCATTATCGGGATTGCGCTTCTGGTTATGGTTGGGGCAGTGGCAAGGTTTGGTCGCCGATGAGCGAGGACGTCGTCATCGAGGCCAAGGGCCTCACCAAGAACTACGGGCGCGCCGCCGCCGTCGATCACATCTCTTTCACGGTCGGGCGTGGCGAGATTTTCGGACTGCTTGGGCCGAATGGTGCCGGCAAGACGACCACCATCCTGATGCTGCTCGGATTGACCGATATTTCCGGCGGCGAGGTGCGCGTGCTTGGGTTCAACCCGGCGCGCGAGCCGTTGTCGGTGAAGCGTCGCGTCGGTTACCTGCCCGACACGGTCGGCTTCTACGATCAGATGACCGCTGCCGACAACCTGCGCTACACCGCCCGCCTGATCGGTTTCAAGAAAGACGAGCGCGAAAAAAGAATTGCCGACGCGCTCGCGCGTGTTGGCCTGGCCGAAGCCGCCAACAAGCGCGTCGGTACCTTCTCCCGCGGCATGCGTCAGCGTCTCGGACTTGCCGAAATCCTGATGAAGGGCGCTCAGATCGCCATCCTCGACGAGCCGACCACCGGGCGCGACCCACAGGCGACCGCGGAGCTGCTTACGATCATTCGCGCCTTCAAGGCGGAGGGCGTTTCGGTGCTCCTGTCCTCGCATCTGCTCGAGCGGGTGCAAAGCATTTGCGACCGGGTTGCGCTGTTTTCCGAAGGCCGCATCGCCCTGATGGGCTCGGTATCCGAGCTCGGCCGCGAGGTTCTCGGCGGCGGCTACGTGGTTGATATCGAGGCCGACGGCGCCGGACTCGCCGAACGGCTCGCGCTCATTCCAGGGGTGAGCGGCGTCGAGCGGACCGGCATCGGTAAGCTGCGCCTGCACGCCGACCGCGATGTGCGTCCGGAAGCGGCGGATGAAGTCGTCGCGATGCAGGGTCGTCTCAAATTCCTCGGCGTTCAGGAGCCGAGCCTCGATGCCATCTACACCCGCTATTTCGAGAACAAGCCCGACGCGGAAATGACGCCGAAGGAAGGAGCGCGTCATGCGGCGTGAGGGCTCCGCGTTTTCGGGCCTCGGCGTGGTCGTGCTCAAGGAGCTCTCGGACCACCTCACCAGCGTGCGCATGCGGGTGCTCGAATGGCTGGTCGTGCTGGTCGCGCTGGCTGCGCTCTACGGCGCCATCCAACAAATCAAGGAAACGACGGCAGAGGATCCTTTCCTGTTCCTGCGTTTATTCACGACCTCGCGTGAGCCGCTGCCCTCGTTCGTCTCGTTCATCTCGTTCCTGGTGCCGCTGATGGCGATCGGCCTCGGCTTTGACGCCGTCAACTCCGAGTATAACAGGCGCACCCTGTCGCGGATTCTTTCCCAGCCGATCTATCGCGACGCGCTGTTGTTCGGCAAATTTCTGGCCGGACTTATGACGCTTGCGATCAGCCTGATCACTCTTTGGCTATTGGTCATCGGGCTCGGCCTGCTGCTGGTCGGAATCCCGCCCGGTGCCGAGGAGATCGCCCGCAGCTTTCTCTTTCTGGTGGTTACGATCGTCTATGCGGGGGTGTGGCTCGCGTTGGCGCTTCTGTTCTCGATCGTGTTCCGGTCGGCCGCGACCGCAGCGCTGGTCACGCTCGGGATCTGGCTGTTTATCACTTTCATATGGCCGGTGCTGGCCGGCGCTGTCGCCCAAATCATTGCGCCACCCGACCCGCGTTACCTTGCCTTGGGGTTGCCGACGCCGGCAACCGCGTTGACGGAGCAGATATTAGCGCGGCTATCACCGACCACATTGTTTGCCGAGACGGTGGTGGCTCTCCTTGATCCCACGACGCGGTCTTTGGGACCGATCTATCTCAGCCAGCTGCAGGGTGCCGTACTCGGCGCTCCCCTGCCGCTATCCGAGAGCATGCTGATCGCGTGGCCGCAGACGGTCGGCATGATCGCGAGCGCTATTCTGTTGTTCGTTATCGGCTACGTGACCTTCCAGCGTCAGGAAGTGCGCGCGTAGCGGGCAGAAGTCGCCCTGGCGCGCCTTGCGTTGTTCCCAGCCCGGACGGAAAAATTCAACAGCGCGGGGCGCGTTGCGCCGGCGCTCGCGTCATAGTCAAATCGGGCTCGATGAGGGGGGATTCGTGACCGCGATAAAATCCAACGTCGACACCGCGTCACCAGAGTTCCAGTCCAATCGGACGGCTATGCGCGCGCTCATTGCGGAACTGCAAGAGCGTCGCACTCAAGCTGCCGAAGGCGGGCCGCTGCGATCCCGCGAGCGTCACCTGTCGCGCGGGAAACTTCTGCCGCGCGACCGGGTGATGACGCTCGTCGATCCGGGCTCGCCGTTCCTCGAACTGTCGCCGCTCGCCGCCAACGGCATGTACGACGACGCCATTCACGCGGCCGGGATTATCACCGGCATCGGACGCATCGCCGGACGCGAGTGTGTGATCTTCTGCAACGATTCGACGATCAAGGGCGGTACCTATTATCCGATGACCGTCAAGAAGCACCTCCGCGCGCAGGAAGTTGCGCGCGAGAACCGGCTGCCTTGCATCTATTTGGTCGATTCCGGCGGCGCCAATCTGCCGCAATGGCCGGAGGTCTTCCCCGACCGCGAGCATTTCGGCCGCATCTTCTACAATCAGGCGACTTTGTCGGCAGCCGGCATTGCCCAGATTGCCGTGGTGATGGGCTCGTGCACCGCGGGCGGCGCCTACGTGCCGGCGATGTCGGATGAGACCGTCATCGTGCGCAACCAGGGCACCATCTTTCTCGGCGGCCCGCCGCTGGTGAAGGCGGCGACCGGCGAGGTGGTCTCGGCGGAAGATCTTGGCGGCGCGGACGTACACGCAAAAAAATCCGGCGTCGCCGATTACTACGCCGAGAACGACCGCCATGCGCTGGCGCTATGCCGCCGCATTATCGGCACCCTGAATACAACGAAGCCACACGACATCGTGCTCGCAAATCCGGCCGAGCCGAAATACGACGCCGGCGAGCTCGACGGCATTGTTTCGGCCGACCTCAAGAAGCAATACGCCGTCCGCGAGGTGATCACACGCCTCGTTGACGGCTCTGAATTCGACGAGTTCAAGGCGCTTTACGGCACCACGCTGGTTACCGGTTTCGCGCGCATTCACGGCATACCGGTCGGCATTTTGGGCAACAACGGCATTCTGTTCTCGGAGAGCGCCCGCAAGGCCGCGCATTTTATCGAGCTGTGCTGCCAGCGGCGCGTCCCGCTGCTGTTCTTGCAAAATATCGTCGGCTTCATGGTCTGACGCGAATACGAGGCCGGCGGCATCGCCAAGGACGGCGCCAAGATGGTGACCGCCGTCGCCTGTGCGCAGGTGCCTAAAATCACACTGGTGATCGGCGGTTCCTATGGCGCCGGCAATTACGGCATGTGCGGCCGCGCCTACGGCCCGCGGTTTTTGTTCACCTGGCCGAACGCCCGCGTCTCGCTCATGGGCTCGGAGCAGGCGGCGAGCGTGCTCGCGACCGTGCGCCGCGACAACATCGAGGCGGCGGGCAAAACCTGGGCGGTGGAAGAAGAAGAGGCGTTCAAGAAGCCGATCCGCGATCAATTCGAGACCGAGAGCAATCCCTACTACGCCACGGCGCGACTGTGGGACGACGGCATCATCACGCCAGCCGAGACGCGGCGGGTGCTGACGTTGTGTTTTTCCGCCGCGCTCAACGCGCCGATCCCCGAGACGAAATTCGGGGTCTTCAGGATGTGAGCCCTGCTACCTTCTGGGCGCATGTAAGCGTTTGGTTGGAAAAGCTTGTGAGGTGACGTAATGCCCAAGCTCATCGAGCACATTCACTGGCCGGACGCGCCGGATCTGTGGATGCCGTATGCGCCCGCAATCAAGGTCAGAGGCGGCACAACCGTGTATCTCGCCGGCGTCACCGCGGCGCCGGTTTATCATCATCATCCGCATCGGCCGGAAGAGTTCGACGCCATGCCGCGCGACATGGCGGGGCAGGCGCGCGCGGCGCTGGAAAATCTCAAGCGCGGACTTGAGGCTGTCGGCGCGACGTTCGCCGACGTGGTCACCGCCGACCGCTTTGTCACCGATCTCACCGATCAGGATGCGCTCAACCGCGCCTGGGCCGAATACTTTCGCGACGCCAAGCCGGCGACAACGACCGTGCAGGTGGTGCGGCTTGCGACTGATCCGCGGTGCCTCGTGGAGATCAATGCGGTCGCGGTCGTCGATTGAGAAACGCGATCACCTCGACGCGCCTGCTTGACGCGGGCGGTCATTGGCCGCTCATATCCGCGCCGTAAGCTCTTAAGTCGAAACGGAGGCCTCTATGGCTGAGTTAGCGTATCGAACGGCGCTTATTGTCGGGGTTGGCGGCGGCCTTTCCGCCTCGGTGGCGCGGAAGTTCACGAAAGCTGGCATGAAAGTCGCGCTTGCCGCTCGCCGCGGCAATGATCTCGCCCCGCTCGCCAAGGAGATCGGTGGCAAAGCGTTCGCCTGCGATGCGACGAAGCGTGCGGATGTCTCGAAGGTTTTCGCCGACGTCGAAGCCGCGTACGGTCCGCCGGATGTCGTCGTCTATAATGCGAGCTACCGCACGCGCGGTCCGTTTGTCGAACTTGATCCGGCCGAGGTGGAGAAAACTCTCATCGTCAGCGCTTTCGGCGGGTTCCTGGTGGCGCAGGAAGCAGTGAAACACATGTTGCCGAACAGCCATGGGGCCATCCTGTTCACCGGCGCGTCCGCGAGCGTCAAGGGCTACGCGCAATCGGCGCCCTTTGCCATGGGCAAGTTTGCTTTGCGCGGGCTGGCGCAGAGCATGGCGCGGGAACTGTCGCCTCGCGGCATTCACGTCGGCCACATTGTAATCGACGGTGGTATCCGCAGCGAAAGCCGCGCCGAGCCGACGGACAAGCCCGACAGCATGCTTAGTCCCGATGCCATTGCGCAAACCTATCTCGATCTCCTGCGGCAGCAACGCAGTGCCTGGGCCTGGGAAATCGAGCTGCGCCCCTGGGTCGAGCGGTTTTGAGTTTGAGCACACAGCGCCGCGATACTCGCGCCATGCCGGGAACGTTTGCCAAGGCGGCTCTGGTGACGCTGGCGCTCGTCGTCGCCGCGAGCAGCGCGGTGGCGCAGACCGCGCGTCAGAAACGTCAGCAACGCGCCGCCGAGCCCGCGGTTCCTGCCGTACCGGTCGATGCACGCGACAGCGTTGTGACGGCGCCCGGCGCGTTTAACGGACGGCCATATTGGCTGGCGCTCGCCCAGTGCGGCGGCATCTATTTCAAGCTGAACGCACTTTATACCGATGTCGCCGTGCACGCCCGCGTGGTCAAGCCCGATCCGACCGCCAATGCAGAGTTCACCAAGAAGCTCAATGAAGCGACCAAGACCGCGACAACCTTCCTCAACGGCGCCGAGCATTTTTTGATGACTGATCGCGGGGTGGAGCGCGCCGACGCGGTGCTGACCTATGAGGGGCAAATGCGTGTGGCTGGCGACCGGCTCAAGACCATCGAGGCCGCCCTCGCGGCAGCAAAGGCTTGCCCGGCGTTGTATCAGACGTGCCGGGATGCCCATCCCAAGGAGTGCGGTGAATCGCTGATTCCGGCGCGCTGATTTTCGCTTTGACGTTTGCGGAGATACTCGCGTGTCATGCGGGCGCGGCATCGCCCAGGAGGAGGGGTGTGATGAAGCTTATGTTGGCCGTCTTGATGGTCTTGGTGGTGGTCGGGGCTGGCACGCGGGAAGTGACCGCCGAGCAGGCGGCGCCATCGCCTGCGGCAGTAGAACCGGCCGTGCCCAAGATTGGCGAAATCATGGTGCTGCAGCAGTTGCGTCATATCAAGCTTTGGTTTGCCGGCCGCGCCGGCAACTGGCCGCTCGCCGGCTACGAGCTCGATGAGCTTAAGGAGGGTTTTGACGATTTGAACCAGGTTCTCGGCGGCGACACCGTGGAGAAGGCGGTGGGCGGTGGGATTGCTTCGATCGAGAAGGCGGTGGAAGCGAAGGATCGCGCGGCCTTTGCCAACGCGTTCGACAATCTTACGGCGGGCTGTAACAGCTGCCACCATTTGCTGGAACGCGCCTTTATCGTGATCCAGCGTCCGACAGCACTGCCGTACAGCGATCAGCTCTTCGCACCGCGGAAGTAACCGCCACCCGCGTCAACGCGCCGCGGCGCCCGGGCTCAGGAGTGGCGCATTTCGAACCAATATTAGTTGGACGCTGGATGATGTGCTTCCAACAGGAGGTCCACGATGACCTATCGCGTCTATTCCGGACCGCGCGGCTCGCAGTCTATCTCTCCACTGGAGAAGGATCGCCACCTTTTCAAGGAATTCAGCACGCTCGACGAGGCCATGAGTTGGGCGCGGCATATCAACGACAGCGGGCGAGTCGCCCTGCTGATCGAGGGCGATGACGGCACGCGGTTGACGAAGCAGCAGATTGTGACGGCGCTGAAGAACCCGGAGAGCATCGAGTCGCACCACGCCGCGGCTTGAGGCACCAGTTTTTATTGCAGGGCGACCGCGGCGGCTGTCAGTGATCCAGCGCAGAAAGCAGCGCGAGGTCGGAAATTTCGTGCAGCGGCGCGAACCGCTCATACTCGTTCGGCAAGTGCGCACGATTGAGCCACACGGCGCGAAAGCCGAACGAAGACGCGCCCATAACGTCCCACCGGTTGGAAGAAACGAAAACGACCTCCTCGGGCTTGACGTTAAAACGCTCGGTCACCAGCGCGTAAACCTCCGGCCGCGGCTTGTAGGCGCGCACGGCCTCGACGGACAGCACAGCATCCAGCAGCCCGCCGATATCGGCCGCACCAACGGCGGCCGATAACATCCGCGGCGAGCCGTTGGAGAGGATGGCAAGGCGGGCGCCGCGCCCTTTGAGATCGCTGAGCGCCGGCCGGGCCTCAGCAAATGCGTCGAGCTTGAGATAAGCGTCCAACAGTTTCGGCCGCAGCGCGCGATCAACTGACGGCACGCGGGCAAGCGCATAGTCCAGCGCCTGCCCGGTCAGCGTCCAAAAATCGATGTAATGGCCCGCCAGCGTCAAAGTCCAGGTGTATTCGAGTTGCTTCGTTCGCCAGATCTCCGAGCACCGTTCCGCTTCGGGACCGGCCGTGGCGCGATGGCGCGCGATCGCGGCATGGACGTCGAATAGAGTGCCGTAGGCGTCGAATACGTAGGTCTTCATGATCTTGTCTCCCTGCAGCAGTCATGGTGACAAAGCGGGTGCTCATGGGACAATGGAGCCCCGTGGAAGGATGATTCGATGAGCCGGCCTGTCACGTGGTCCAAGACCGCAACCTTTTTCGAGGATGACTGGCACGAAGGTAACGTGCCGATTATGGGCGTGCGCACGCATGCGGCCTGGCTTTGTACCTCGGTGTTTGACGGTGCCCGCGCCTTCGAGGGTACCGCTCCTGATATCGATCTGCACTGCGCCCGGATCAACGAGTCGGCCAGAACCATGGGGCTTAAGCCGGTCGTCGAGGTCGAAGCTTGGCTCGGTCTGGTGCGTGAAGGATTAAAGCGGTTCGAGCGCGATGCCGAGCTTTACATCCGGCCGATGTATTGGCCGGAGGACGCGGCCTCGGGCGCCGTGCGGCCGGACCCTGAGACCACGCGCTGGTGCCTGACGCTTTACGTCTCGCCGTTGCCGAAACCGACGGGCACGGCCATCACCTTGTCGCCGTACCGCCGCCCGACGCGCGAATCCGCTCCGGTCGATGCCAAAGCCGGCTGCCTCTATCCGAACAACGCCCGCGCCATGACCGAAGCGCGCTCGCGCGGCTTCGACAATTGCCTAATGTGCGACATGCTGGGCAATGTTGCCGAACTTGCCACCGCCAACATCTTCATGGTGAAGGACGGCGTTGCCTTCACGCCGGTCTTCAACGGTACCTTCCTCGCCGGAATCACGCGGGCGCGGGTCATGGCGCTGCTGCGCGAAGCGGGTGTTACGGTCGTTGAGACGACGCTGCGCTATTCCGATTTTCAGTCGGCGGACGAAGTATTTTCGACCGGCAACTATACCAAGGTCTCGCCGATTACCCGCGTCGATGAGCGTAACCTACAGGCGGGGCCGATTTATCGGCGGGCGCGCGAGCTGTACTGGGATTTTGCCCACTCCACCGCGTAATGACACTTATGAATCAGGACCTCTGACGGTCAGCAGCGAAGGTATCGTGCGGCCGCGGATATCATAGACACGCGCATAGACCACGCCTTCGCGGATAATCTCGAAAAGAATTGGAGCGTCGAGCTTGGCACAATAGAACTCGCCGAGCATCATCGCGAAATCGGCGCCCTTGGGATCCCAGATCGCCGAATATGCCGGTCCCAGCGATACTGCGACCACGGGGTGCGGTCCGCAGACCGCGACCGTCCATTTCCCGCCGGCGGGCTTCTCACCGCTTTGTGCAAGCCGCGCGCGCAATTCCAGAGACGCCTGCCGCATCGACAGACCCCAGTAATCGATCATGTAATTCGGGCGCGCCGCCGCTACGCCGCCGGCGATGTGATTGAAAGACGTGTACTCGTAGGGATGCAGCCGCACCATGTCGTCGACCGGGGAAGCAAGCCCCAGGATCAGCACCAGCGCGCCGGCGGCCATCGCCAAGCGGCCGTACGCCTGCAGGCGGTGCGCGATCCAGGCGGCCGCAAGCCCGCCCAGCACCGCGAATGACGGCGTCAAGAACACGAAATGGCGGATGCCGTTGTACATCGCCGGGCGTGTCGCCACTGTCACCAAAACCGGAAGGGCGGCCGCGAGCACAACAGCCAACAAGGCGGCGCGATTGCCCGCGGATGTGCCCGGCGGTTTGGGTTCGCCGCGGATACACGCGATAATCGCGCCGACCATTCCGCAGACACCGAGTGCCATCATCAGTTCGGTCAGAGTGAGCGCCGTGAGCGTCGGCACATAACTGCGCGGCATGTCGGGAACCAGAATCAACCGCCCGTCAAACAGCTCGCGCCACGGCCTTTCGAAGAAGTTCGAAAAATATTCGACGGCGCGGAATGGGTTGAGCGGCGAAACGACGGCCCAGGGCCAGACCAGACCCATAACAAGATAGGCAAGAATGGCGCCGGGAATGAAGGGCGCGAGGAATGCGCCACATTCGCCAAGAGCAGGCTTCAGCCCGGTCTTGCGCCATTTCACGGCAACAATGAACAGAAGCGGCAGCAGCGCATTGAGCAGGGCGAAGCCACCCATGACTCGCGAGCCGATTGCCAGCCCGATGCCGACCCCGCAGAGCGCGACGGTCGCCGGTGTCGCGAGCGGATATTCCTGCAGCGCGCGCACAGTGGCGAGCAGCGCGATTACCATGGCCACTGCAAAAGGCGCATCCTTGGCGTTCATGAACATATGCCCGTAGTAAAGCGGGCAGGTGGCAAGAAGCAGGAGCGCGATCAGTCCGCCGAGCGGGCCGCCGACGCGCCGCCCCAGCCTCCAGGCGACGAAGAGGCCAACGAGGCCGAACGCGGCGCCCACCAAGCGGCGCGATTCAAATAAATCCAATGGCAAGATCTTCGCAGCCAGCGCGGCGATAAGATCGAAGCCGCCGCCGTACATGTAGAGGTTGACAAACGAGAGCGCGCGCTTGTCGGCAAAGCCCGATCCATAGAGCGACACGAGCAGGTCGCCATATTGCGAATGCGTGTAATCGTCCCAGCCGAGGCCATAATCGCGGAAGGTGAGGACGGCGATTGCGGCAACGACTACCAGCGCGCCAATCGCAAGCGCATCGCAGAAACGAGTGCTGGCCGGGGCGTTGAGCGAAAAGGCGGCCTCCGCCGCGGCGGATGCGACCGGGCCGAGCTTTGGTGCAGGCTTCGTCGTGACGTTCAACACCTGGCTTTCGTCGGCCTCCGCCAGAGCCTCGCAACGCCGATTGATCGGGCGGTTTCGCGGCCGCGCCTTGCAAAAAGCGGGACCAAATGGTCCCGCTTTTGATTTACGCCGGTCGCCGCCGGGGGCCGTTATTTCATCGCCGCTTCGTACATTTCGGCCACGTGATCCCAATTGATCAGGTGATCAACGAAGGCCTTGAGGTAGTCCGGACGTCGGTTGCGGTAATCGATGTAATAGGAATGCTCCCACACGTCGCAGCCGAGAATCGGCGTGGCGCCGTGCACCAACGGGTTCTCGCCGTTTAGCGTCTTCATGACCGTGATCTTGCCGTCCTTTACCGCAAGCCAGCACCAACCGGAACCGAATTGGGTCACACCGGCCTGGATGAAATCCTCTTTCACCTTGGCAATGGGCCCGATGTCGGTTGTGATCTGCTTCTCCAGTTTGCCGGGCAACTTGTCGCCGCCGCCGCCTTTTTTCATCCATTTCCAGAAATGGATATGGTTGTAGTGCTGGCCGGCGTTGTTGAAGAGGCCCTGGTTCTTGCCGAAGGTTCCTTTCACCACTTCCTCGACCGGCTTGTTTTCCCACTCGGTGCCTTTGGCGAGGTTATTCCCGTTGGTGACATAGGCCTGGTGATGTTTGTCGTGGTGATATTCGAGCGTCTCGCGTGACATGTGCGGGATCAGCGCGTCGTAGGCATAAGGCAGATCGGGCAGGGTGAATGCCATTGGTTCTACTCCTCAATGTGAAATCGGAACTGGTTTGGGGGCACGTCGATAAAACCGCCTCGGCAAGACAAGGTTTCGTCTAAATAGGCCCACGGCGCGGTCTGGGCAACGGTGCCGGGCGGGTCGACAATGGCCGCTATGGTCCTTGGCGTCGTTGCCAACATCGCTGCTATTTATCCTTGCGCCTCAGTCGGGCGACGGCCAAAATGGAGTGGGTGTAGGGTACCTGCGGGCATCTTACGGGCGCGGGAATTGGCGTTATGTCACTGTTCTTGCTGGTTTTGGGTGCGGCGACCGCCGTAGCCGGGTTGATCCTTGCAGCATCGGGCGTGATCCTACCCGAGGGTACCTTCGGCACTGAAGTTGTCACCCCTGGCACCATCGCGGCAGTCGGCGGCTTTCTGCTCGTCGGTATCGCGATCGCCGTCCGTCAGTTGCAGCGCATCGAACGGGCGCTTGCTGCGCGACCGGTGCCAAGACCTGCGCTGCCGACCGAAGCGCCTCCTGCCCCGGGCTCCAACGCGCCAAGCGCGACGGTGCGTCTTCCGCTTCCGCCAAAGACACAGCCGGCTAACTCGGGTCCGCCACCGCTGCCTTCGGCCGCAACCTCAACGTCGGCGCCGGCCGAAGTTACCGCGTTTCAAACTCCGCCCGCAAAACTTCCGCTCGTCGCCCCGCTTGAAAGCGCGCCGGTCGTCGAGGAGGCCGACGTAGCGTTGTCGCCGCAGACGCCGGCTCACGCGGAGCAAGCGATCCCTGAGGTCAAGGACGGCGCAGTGACTGGTCGGGGTGCAAATGGGGCCACGCCATCTCGCCCGATGCCCCGCGTCGTGGCGATAACGCGCCAATCCGCCGCGTACGACAAGGCAACCGGTGCGGCATTTAATGCATTTTGGCCGGCGAAGTCGCGAGGTGGTGCCCAATTGGCGTCCGCCGAAGTCGCAGTGTCGGCGCCACAGCCACCGCCTTCGCCAATATCCGAACTCCCGCCAGCGCTGCCGCCCGTCAATAAAGCGCTTCCCACCGCGCGGTCAGTGAGCGTGGAACCAGCCGCGGCGGTGCCAATCTCAATCCTCAAATCCGGTGTCGTCGAAGGTATGGCCTATACGCTCTACTCGGACGGGTCGATCGAAGCTGAACTGCCGCAAGGCACGTTGCGTTTCGGCTCTATCGCCGCGTTGCGCAATCACCTTGAGGGCGGCGCCTAGTCAGCTTCGGCTTCAGATTTTGTATGCAAAAGCATGCAAAGTTTTGATTTGCAGACGGCAAAGTTGTTGGCCTTTCCCCGCCGTTTTGTCATAACAATTGAATGTTGTTTTGATAATAGTTGTATGAGTCTATTCAAATACAGTCTCTGATACACTGTATACAGCAAAGACGTCCCTTGTATATCCTAGTTATAGTTGGGTGGTCCCAGTTGATTGTTTTGAATTTCCAAGTATCATAGTGTTTAGAACTGTTCGCAAGTACGGTTCACTCGGGCGCAGCACGTCGGGGGGCGGCTACTCTTGCGAGAATAGACCGAACAATGGCTGAGAATTTAGGGGAGAGCAGTTATATTCAATTGGCCGCGAATATTGTGTCGGCCTATGTCAGCAACAATACGGTCGCTAGCGCGGAAATTCCTAACCTGATCGGTCAGGTGTACTCGGCGTTGCTCCGGGTCACGAACGGACAGGTAGCGACGCCGAGCGAGCCTCCCAAGCCGGCCGTTCCAGTCAAGCGCTCAATCACGCCGGAATATATCGTCTGTCTGGAGGACGGTAAGAAGTTCAAGTCGCTCAAGCGCCATCTCCGCACGCAATACGACATGACACCGGAGCAATATCGCGAGAAATGGGGATTGGCTCCCGACTACCCCATGGTCGCGCCCAATTATGCGGAAGCTCGCTCTCGGCTGGCCAAACAGATGGGGCTCGGCCAGCAACGCCGCCGGCGCCGGGATCGCGGCTGACCTTTGCTTCGCTTGGCCGGGCAAAGCAAAGAGCTTCATCGCTGCAGCACGCCGATCACCCGGTTGGCAAAGCTGAGCCGCTCCGACATCACCGCAATGACGTAGGCCAGCAACGCCTGACCAAGCGGCGGCTGCTCGCGTTTGATGCGCTCAAAGGCGTCCGCATCGAGCTCATAAAGGACGCTCGGGGCTTCGGCCTGAATGGTTGCACTGCGTGGCGCGCGGGTGAGCAGGCCCATTTCGCCGACTGTCGTGTGCGGGCCGAGGCTTCGCACCCGCGTGGTGCGTCCGTCGTGGAGGTCGATGATGATGCCGACACGGCCCTCAAGGATGAAATGCATCGAAGCTGCCGGGTCGCCCTGCCGCGCAATGATGTCGCCCGCGTGAACGTCGAGACGCCGGCAATATTGCGCCAAACTGTCGGCGAGCTGCGAATTGCCGAGCGCTTCGGTCAGCCAGGCACGCAAAGATCGGAAATCGCCGCCCTCGCCGCGATGCGCCTCGATGATCGCCTGCTCGCAGGATTCCAGCGCCCGGTCTAGATCGGCGGCAACGATAATGTCGCCGGAAATGAATTTGGCGGTGCGAAACGGCCGCTCCAGTTCCGGCGTAAGGTTCACCAGCACAATCCGGGCGCCGGCGTCGGTCGCCGCCTGTTTGATCTGGGCGAAGCTTTGCGTCGCCGACGAATCGATACCGGTCACGTTGCGAAAATCGAAAATCAGGAACCGGCAGTCCGGCTGCCGGGCCAGCAGCGTTTTGACGCGCTGATAGAGCCGGTTTGCCGACCCAAAAAACAAATAGCTCTGCAGCGCCATGCCCTGGATCTGGCGTCCGTGATCCGCCAGTAGAGCCAGCTCGTCCGGCCCGCGGTCGAGCGAGGAGCGATATTCCGACCCGTCAAAGTTAAATTTGATCGCGCTGACGCGGCTGGCGCTCAGCGCGAACGTGGCGCAACCGATCACCACGCCGATCAACACGCCGGCGACGAAACCCCAATTGATGATCAGTAGCGCGATTGCGAGCAGCGAAACCCACTCGATCGGAAGCAATTGCCGCGACGATTGAATGATCCATTGGTAGACCAGCCCCCAACCGAGAAAGATCAGCAATCCACCAAGGATGTACTTTGGCACATAGCCCAGGAAAGCCGGATCGGCGATCAGAATGGCCGCCGAAATCGCGGCGACTGTCAGTCCGGACAACCGGCTGGTGGCTCCGGCGGTGCGCGCGAGAATGGAGCGGCTCAAGGACGTGCAGCTGACATATCCGCCGAACGCTGCGGTCAACAAATTGGCGAGCCCAAGCACCTTGAGGTCGCGTTCGATATCGGCCTCGCGTCTGGTCGCAATTTCGATACCCGTTGTGTTGAGCAACAGCGTACTAATCGTCACAAACAAGATCGCGAGAAAATCGCCGGCAAGCGAAGGAAGTAGCGTCCAGGAAAAACTCTCGAGTGCGCCGCTTTTCCACGGCAGCGTCAGCGCGGCAACGGGCTGCGGCCGAAACATCCAGCCGTCGGCCTGCGCTGCGCCAAGCGACGAGCCGATTGAAAGGAGGACGAGATAAGTGGCCGCGAATGCCGCCAGCAGGACGCCGGGCAATACGAAAAGGCTTTTCGAGCGGCGCACCAGGAGATGCAGAATGATTCCAATGATGAGCGCGGCTGCAAGCTTGCTGATAGCTGCGGTATTGGCGAAGGCGCGAAAGTTCGTCAATGCCGCGTGCTGATCGGTGACGACCTGCATCGCGCCCATGATCATCAGCCAGCCGGTAGCGCCGAGAAATCCGCCGATGACCGGAAAAGGCACAAAGCGAATTGCGCGTCCCGCGTGCGTGAACCCGAGGATGCAAAGCACGAGCCCGGTAAACGCCGTCGCCAACGCCATGACGATCAGCGTCGGTTCGAGAAGATCGGCGCTGCCGCCGTGAGCGGCGATGCGCTGGACGACGGTCGCGACCATGGCCGCGATGACGACGGAAATGGAACTATCCGGGCCGGCAATGGCAAAAGGAAGCGAACTGCGCAGCGCCACGACCGTCCCGCCGATCGCAGCGGACAGGAATGTCATCGCCACTCCGTAAGCAAGCAGATGCGCGATCGGGCCGGTGAAAATGAGCGCCGCGTACGACAGACAATAGGCAATAGACAGCGTGCTGCAGATCACTCCGGCGAAAACGTCGGTCAATCCGCTGCGGAACGTTTGATTGTTGAAAGCGCCGATGACGCCGGCGGAACTAACAGCCATCGTTGAGTTTCCCGGCGCTACTCTGGCGATGATCGCAGGCCGCAGGAACCTTACAATACGACCGCCGCGGTCGCCACCGTTCCTTCGGCGGCAAACACAACGCCGTCGCCCGTCACGACAGATTCACACGGCTGCGGTGGCGAGTGCGGCGCGGGCGTCGGAGCGGATGCGCTCTACCATCGCCCGAAAGCCGTTTGACCGCTGCGGCGTGAGATGCTCGCGTAACCCCATCCGTTCGAATAATGAAAGTGCATCAGCCGAAAGGATGTCTTTCGCCGGCTGGCCGGAAAATATCGCGAACAGAATTGCAATCAGTCCGCGCACGATGTGGGCGTCGCTGTCGCCGGCGAATGTGAGCACCGGCCCGCCGGCGCCGTTTGGCCGCACGCTGGTGTCGAGCCATACCTGGCTCGCGCAGCCCTGCACTTTGTTGGCGTCGTTGTGCGCTGCCGGCGACAGCGGCGGCAGTTCCCGCCCCAGCTCGATCAGGTAGCGATAACGGTCATCCCAAACCTCAAGGGTCGAGAAATTCTCGATGATGTCGTCGATATCTGCCATCGCTGCGGGGGTTCCTCGTCGCCCCTTATATAGAGCGCCGAGTCAACGAGGTCGATGCTTGCAACGGCATCCTTGCGAGGTATTTTGCGCCTCGCTACGACGGCCGTTCCTTTCCGCTACGCCGGGTGCTTGCCGTCTTTGCGCGGCGGCGGCCCGCGCCACGACGGTGCGAGATCGGCCGGCGTCAAGGTGCTCTGCGAAGTCCGCTCGACCGCGGTTCGCTCCGACGCAGCCTTTGTGCCGGCGGCGCGACGCGGCGGTGCGCTTGGCACCGTGCCGGTTTCGCGCGGCGCCATCGCCTCGCTCAACACTTCGTAAAGCATCTTTGCGCCGGCCTGGGCCTTATAGCCGATCGCCGTCGCCACCTGAGAGCCTACCGTGCAGGCGTCGGGCTGGCGCTGGCAGAACCCGCGCATATCGCCGACGGTCGCCGAAGCCGCCGAGATCGCCTCGGACGCGTTGACCTCGCTGCTCGATGGGCTGCGCTGCGCGGCGCCGGTCGGCAACAGCACCAGCACCACGCCAAGCCAGAACGCCATTCGCAACAGGAAAAACATAACGCCCGCATCCCCGGCGGCGATAAGCGCCGCACGTGGCTGCAACCTAGCAGGCAGCCTTGAAGGCCACGTTGGCGGTGCCGAGACGTTTTTGTCCATAATCGAACAGAATACGCCGCAAATTTTCGCCCAAGTTGAAAAAATATAATTTACCTAAAATTTGAGCGAACGCGCGATCGAGGCGTTTCGTCGGGCCCGCGCCAGAAGCCGAGCGTTCCGTAGGTTTCCAGTTTTCCCGCGCACCGGATAAGTCCGTAACTGGCCGGCGAATTTTCGCCGCAACGACCCGTTCACCATGATCGGCGAATCCCGCGCGCTCGCTGAAGCACAAGGCATGTCGTCAATGTTCCGCGGGGTGGCGTAGCCTGCGATTTAGGGTTCGCTTAAGCGCGGTCTGACACGATCCCCCGATAGAAAAAGGGGAGCGCGTCGGCAAAGTCCGGACGTGCAATCGGGAACGTGGGTTTCTTCGCGCCGGTACGAGATTATATTGCATCGCTTGTGCACCCGTCGGCGCAGCACGATGCGCTGACGGCGGCGCGCCACCGCGCCTTTATCGCCCCGCGACTGCTCGGCAGCGTGGTGGCGCTGGCATCCTTCCCGGTCTACCTGCTGGTGTGCGGCGCGCCGACGGCGATCGAATTGATGGTGTTTGCGTGGCTCATCGCTCCGATCCTCACCGCCTACTTTCTCTCCCGCACCGGCCGCTACGAGAGCGCGCACGTGCTGTCGTCGCTGGCTTTGACCGGCCTGGTGATCGTCATCGCGGTATTGACCGGCGGCATTGCTTCGTTCGCGGCTATTTGGCTCGTCGTCGTCCCGCTCGAGGCCGCGCTCTCGACTTCGCGACGCGTCGTCGCGATCGCCTCAACCTTGGCGCTTGCAGCCGCTGGTTTTCTGGTACTTGTCGGCGCGCTCAAGCTGTCGCCTGTGCCGGTGCCGGGCGGACATGGAACGCTTGCGGCGCTGGGCATTGTTTCGGCGGCGCTCTATGCGGCCGGGCTCGCGCTCGGTGCCGAAGCGCTGTCGCGCACGAGTTTCTGGCTGTTGTACGCCGAAGAGGACCGCTACCGGCTGCTGGCGCGCAACATGACCGACGTGATCACACGGCACGGCCGTGATGGCGCCGTGCTGTTCGTATCACCCGCCGCGCAATCTTTGTTCGGGTCTGGCGTTGCCGAACTGCATGGACAAGGTTTGTTCGGCCGCGTCCACGTCGCCGATCGACCAGCCTACCTGAGCGCACTCGGCGATACCGCGGCGCTCGGCGAGAGCCGTTCGGTCGAGTTCCGCGTCCGACGCGAGTGCACTGACGCCGGCCAACCCGCGGTGCAGTTCGTCTGGATCGAAATGCGTTGCCGGCCTTTGGAGCAGGCTGCGGTCGAGGCCGGCAGCCGCCGCGAAGTCGTTGCCGTGCTTCGCGATGTCACGGATCGCAAGCGACAAGAGCAGGCCCTTGAGGACGCGCACGTCGAGGCCGAACGCGCCAACGCCGCGAAGGGCCGGTTCCTTGCCACGATGAGCCACGAACTGCGCACGCCGCTCAACGCAATCATCGGCTTCTCGGACTTGTTGACGAAAGAGACGGCGCTGCGGCTCGATGCCAAGCGCCGCGAGGAATATGCCGGCCTCATCAACGATTCCGGGCAGCACCTGCTCGCCGTGATCAACGGCATTCTCGATATGTCAAAAATCGAGACCGACAATTTCGTGATCACGCCGGAGCCGTTCTCGCCGACGGCAGTCCTGGCCTCGTGCTGCGGCCTTTTGGAATTGCGCGCGAACGAGGCGGGTGTTGCGCTCGACCGGGCGCCTGCGGGCGACCTCCCGGAAATCATCGCCGATAAGCGGGCGCTGCATCAAATTCTGCTCAACCTTCTGTCAAACGCCATCCGCTTCACCGACCGCGGCGGCAAAGTAACAATCGGCGCTCGTGCCGAAGCGGGAAATGTCATTTTCGTGGTCGAGGACAACGGCGTCGGCATCAACGACGCGGATCTCGCGCGGGTCGGCGAGCCATATTTTCAGGCGCGTGCTTCCTACGATCGCCGCCACGGCGGCACCGGGCTCGGCTTGTCCATCGTCAAAGGCCTGGTGCGGCTGCATGGCGGCGAGGTCACGATCCAGAGCCGGATCGGCGAAGGCACGCGCGTCAGCGTGCGCCTGCCGCTCGATTGCGAGCGCGGACGCCCGGCCAAGCAGGATTCCGCTCACGGTGCGACCAACGTGACACGCTACCTCGCGCCGGCGCCGACTAACGCGGCGGGACAGTCGCCTGTGGCGGCGCGCGAAGCGCCGGCTCCTACCAACATTCGGGTGAAGAAAAGTGCGTGAGCGCCGCAACAACAACGCGCGAGCTTGGTTTGGTGGAACGCGGCTCCTCGGTGCTGTCGCTTCGATCATGCTGTGGCTGTTGGCGAAGGCTACGCGCCGTCCGGTCGATTCGCTGGCCATGGTCGGCGCCGTCGTGGCGAGCCTCGTCATCATCGTCAACGCACTCTACTTGCAATCGCAGCTCCATCCGGCGTCATTTGTGACCAATCCGACCTCGCCGCCTCGCGCCGTCGAAAGCCGCCCCGTCGCCGCGGTCATGGTTGCGCCCAAGCCGGCGGAAGTTGTTCCGGCGCGTCAGGCCGTCGGTATGCGGACAACACCGCAGCCTGTCGCCGGCCATCGTAACGACCCCATCGCTGAATTGATTGGCTCGTCCATGCCCGCGCCGTCGCGGGTCATTGCGGTGCAGCGCGTCCTCGCGGAGTTTGGCTATGGCCAGATCAGGCCGTCCGGCGTCGTCGACGAGCCGACCAGGGCGGCGATTGTGAAATTCGAGAGCGACCACAAACTACCGGTAACCGGGCGGCTTTCGGACCGCCTCCTAAGCGAACTTGGCGCCATGACCGGTCGTTCAATCGAATAGTCGTTGTTCCAGCGCCAGCACCGTCGCAAACTACGCGGTTTGTGGTTATGGATTCCGGCCGGCCTCTGGGCCGCCGGGAATGGCAATCATGCGTCTGAAAACCGGGCTGTGGGTAGCCGCTTATTTGCGGCGCTGCCACGTTGAGGGCGTGTTCGCTGTGGTGCGGCGGCGCGGCGCCGAAGAAGCCGGCGCCGTGTTCGTTCGCGTCAGCAGGCTCGACGGCACTTCGGACTTATTCGACCCGGCGCCGCAGAGCGCCTTCGATGCGGCGGCGGAGACAGCGCGCGCGTTCACCCCGAGCCTCGCCACTCAGTCAGCGCCGGATGCCGACGTCGAGGCTTATCTCGCGCGGCAGCTGAAATTCGATCCCGATGCCTGGATCGTCGAGGTCGAGGACCGCGACGGCCGCAATTTCCTCGATGTCATTGCCGGCTAAAGCCGGCTCAAGAAGCGTTCCGGCGTCCCCCGGTTCGCAGTGTTACCGGAAGGAATGGCGCTGCGGCGACGGCCGGCCGCGCGCGCTGCCGCGTTTCGTCGTCCCAGGCGAGCGGCTGATGCGTGGTTGCGACCCGGTCCTGCTGTCGCAGCGCTTGCCAGATGACGACCATGCCTTCGGCCGCCGCTTGTGTCATTTCGTCGTTGAGGGCGGCAAGGGCGTGAACGCGCTCGACTGAGTGGCCGACGGTTAGATTGACGAACAACAGCACGCGGTAGAGCACCTCCCGCGGCATGCCGAGCGCCTTTGCCACCACCACGACCGGCTCGCCCAGATCATCACGCACGATGCGTCTTGCTTGCTCGCGCGGAATTTGGAGCGCCTGCGCCAGGTCGTGTGCGAAGCCTTCCCGATTGCCGCCAAGCGCCGCCGCTTCCAGGCGCCGGCTGACCGAAATATCGCGCATCACCGCGATGCGTCCGGGGGAAACCGGTGCGACAACGTTGAGATTAAGCAGAATGAGGCGCCGCTCGATCGCGCTCGCGGCAAAGAATAGCTCGGTGAGTTCGGCGGCTGTGCTTGCATCGAGCGGGGCGATCGTTGCTGATGCGGCCATTGCTTCGCAGTGTGCGGCAGCATCTTCAGGAACTGTGATCGCCGGCGATTGAGACGCCGGTTGTCCTAACGGGGCGGACGGCTGCAGCAGCGGATGCGAACGCAGCTGCGCGCGGACGTCCGGCAAATCCCGTGTGAGCCATTGCAAGACGCGCAGCGGCGGCGACATGTAGCCGGCAAACCGCCGGGCAACGGCGACCCGCGTCGACACGTCCACGGCTTCGAGCAGGCGCAGCGCCAGTTCGGTGTAATGGCGTTCCTCATCGGGCGTATGGCTAAGCCGGTGGACGTAAAGGTCGGTTAGCACACGCAGCAGCGTCGGTCGCATATCGGCGCCGGTGCGGATACCGAGTTCGGTAAGCCCATCCAGGCCGGAAAGGTGCCGCGCTGCCATTTGCGTACTCACTCACCAGGCGGATCGGGGCGATATCGGATCGCGCCAGTCGAACCGTCCAATAAGCCTAAGTTGTCGCCGTTAGCGGAGCGTTAACCCTGCATACGGCTTAGTTACAGCGCCGCCGATGCGCGCATCGGGGCAGGGGGTCCGCTGTCCGGACAGGCAGAGGACTACGGCTGGTCGCCACTATGGGTACGATTGTTAAGTTCCCCGATGAGGGGCGGATTGTGCGCTTCGGCCGTGCGGATATGGCCGATGAGTCCGCGACGGTCATTATTCTTCCGGTCGTTCGCATCGAACGACACGACGAGCCGCACGCCGAGGACGTGGAACCGCGCACTCATCCGCCGGCAGACAATGGCGGTCGCCGACGCGTGAGGCGCCGCTAGCGCGGGACGCACCGATGTCGCCGCGAGTCGGTCGCCGTCGCGAGACCAAGCTGTCGTTCATCCTTTTGTTTCTCCCGGCGCTTGCCGGGTGCACCAGCATCGGTGATTTCGGCCGGCTGGAGCGGCCTTTCGTTACCGACAACATTCACGACTGGGTCGGCCAAGAGGCCGCAGGCCGCGCCGGCGCTCTGATCTCGCTCGACAATCTGACCGAAGATGAGCGTACGCTCCGCGACTTGGCGTTTCCGCTGATCGTGCCGCCCTACGACCGTCAGCGTTGGGACGCGATACTCTACGAATATGGCGTTAAGCGCGAATTCCGAAACTCATTGTGGATCGTCGACCCGACCGCCTATTACCGGGCTCTGCAGCGCGCCGACTATCGTTCCACGGCCGGGCGCTACAACCGGCTGATTGATGACGTCCGTAACGATGCCGTGCGCATCCCCCCGTTCTTTGATATCGCCCGACGCGTTGTCGAACTGGACCGGCGTCGCCGGCAAAGCCTCGACTATCTCCCCGATATTTCTCCAGTGGACCGGCTCAGCGCATTGGCGCGCATCGGCGAGAACACTTTGACCATTGCATGGGTGCAGCATTCGCTTGCGCAGCGGTGCGCGGGCTATCGGTTTGCGCTCGATCATCTGGTGGTCGCGGAGCCGGAGAACGTGGCGGCTCAGGCGGACATCGCGCTCGCCTTGTTGCAGCAGCAACTCGCGGCGAACCAGTTGGTCCCTGATCCGCGCTTTGCCGCTTTACAGCGCGGTGCTGCGGCAACACTGCCGCCGATCGTCAAGTAGCACAGTTACAAACACGGCCGCTTATTGTTGCAGCGGCACCGCGCGGCACCGCGCATCGGCGAGAGCGCGGCGCGCCATCGCCATTAATCCGGGTTCCGGCGCCAGCGCCCGCAGCACGATCAGTCCGGTCGTTGTCGGCGAGTCGATGATCAACCGGTCGGCGGCCGTCACGTCCTGTTCTTCCGGCAAGTCCGCATGCTGCTCCGGCGTCATCAGATCGAGTTCGATTGCGCGCCGGCCGGCCGCGCGATCGTTGATCGCATAATAAGCCACACTTTTGCGCGTGTAGAACGTGACCGACGTATAAGCCTGGCTCACCGGCGCGTTGAACTTGAGCGTCCCGGCGGAAAGATCGTAGCGGCACACCGCGACCGCAAAGGCCGGATCCATGAACGGCATGACCGCGTCCTGCGCACTCGGTGGAGCGAGCGGCACCAAGCTGTTGACCGGTGCAAGCCGTGCCAGCCGCGAATAGGCATCCTGTGTAGCCGCCTGCGGCATCGCCAGAACGGTAGAAAGATGCACAATGCCGCCAAGCAAAAGCGCACCGAGGATCCAAAACGACAAGCGGATCATGAGCAAGCCTTTCGCACGATCGCCGGCATCGGCCCTTCCTTTGACGTCATCGAGGCGACTCCGATCGGCGTATCGTAGAGCCGCAGCACCAGAACGAATTTCTCGATCCCGCCGCTCGGCAGCCAATTTCCCGATCGCGCCCGGGGACCGACATTGATGGCGAAGCGGCCGCCGACGTCGCGCAGCAGCTCCGCGCTGGTAAAGCCGTGGCGGTCGATCGTATTGGCCACCAGCCTTCCCTCCGGGTCATAGAGCGTCAGTGACCAATAGCGGGCCGAAGGCGTCATACCGCTGAGCACAAACGTGCAGCGCCCGTCGAAGGGGTTTCCCGCATCGTCGGTGCGCGCGTAGAAAGCCACGCCGTCGCCGGTGCCGATCGGCAGCTCGCCGCTGCGGGCGATGATCGCACGGGCGTAAGGATCGATGTCCGTCGATCCGCTCCGCGGCCACGCAGTCCATGCGCCAATCTTCAGCGAACCGAAAGCGACGCCGCGCGTCACCGTGAGCCAGGTCGCGCTCAGCCCGATGACGGCAGCGAGGAATAATGTGAAACAGGAACTAAAGAACAGGCGCACGTTCGACCCGATCCAGTGGTGTTGCTTGCGCAAACTCGCGGCTAGTTGCCGCGCGAAATTCCCGCGGGCTTAAGTTCGCTTGCGGCCGCGACGGTGCCGCCGCGAGCTTCGCCGCTACCGAGCGAGCCCGGCGTTGCCGCCGGAGCCGCCGCGACGGAAAGCGCGCGGCTGGCATCGTCGAGCAAATGTTCGATACGAACAAGCGCGTCAGTCGCCTTCCGCGTCAGCAGGATCTGCTGCGGTGCGGGGTTGTTCTGCAGGAGCGCGGCGTCGGCTACGCTCGGCGCGTGCGGCGGAACTGGCGGCAAGCCGGGCAACAGACGCAATTCGATGCCCTGATGCGCATAGGTCATGATGTTGTGCCAGAGGAGCGCGGGCAGGGTGCCCCCGGTCATGCGTTTGGTCGGGGTGTAATCGTCGTTGCCCATCCAGACTGCGCCGGTGAAATTTCCCGTGTAACCGACGAACCAGGCGTCGCGGAAGCCGTTGGTGGTGCCGGTCTTGCCCGCAACCCTGGTACCGTCGAGTTGCGCCCGCTTGCCGGTGCCCTTCTCGACCACCGAGTTCATCATCCCGACCATTTCCAGCGCGACCTGCGGCGAAATCACCTGTTCCGGCCGCTGGCCGTCGCGGTCGAAACGCCAGATCAGCTGGCCGGTGCCGTTACGTACTTCGAGCGCTGCATGTGGCGCGACCGCCTTGCCGAGATTGGGGAAGGTCGCGTACGCGACGGCGTGCTCAAGCACATTGACCGCATCGGCGCCAATCGGCAGCGACGGCGTGTCGGGAAGCGGCGTATAGATGCCGAAATTGCGCGCGGTCTGGATGATCTTGGCGCGGCCGAGCTTTGGGTTGCCGTCGCCGAGCGCGATCGAAAGTTTGACCGGGATGATGTTGACCGAATTGGTGATCGCCTGCGTCAGCGTCAATGAGCCCGAATAGCCGCCTGAATAATTGTGCGGGCACCAATTGCCGATGCAAACCGGTGAATCGACGACGATGGAGGTCGGCGTAAAGCCATTGGCCAAGGCGGTCGCATAGACGTAGGGCTTGAAGGACGACCCCGGCTGGCGCAGCGCATCAACCGCGCGGTTGAACTGGCTCTCTCCGTAATCGCGGCCGCCGACCATGGCGCGCACGCCGCCGTCGAGGTCGGCGATGACCAAAGCCGTCTGGCTGGCGCCGTAATCGTGCCCGTATTGGCGCAAGATCGATTCCGCCTCGCGATCGGCGTAGCGCTGCAGATTTGGGTCGAGCGCCGTCCGCACCACGAAGAAGCTCTCATTGACGGACTTCGGGAACGTGTCGACGAGCTTGCGCATCTCGTCGAAAGCCCAGTCGAGATAATAGTTTGGCGCGTAATCCTCGCGGCGATCCACCGGGGTCGCTGGATTGCGCCGAGCGCCGTAGACCTGACCCGCGGTCATGAAGCCGGTGTCGACCAGATTGTCGAGCACGACGTTGGCGCGGGCGCGCGCCGCCGGCAGATTGGCGAGCGGAGAATATTTGCTTGGCGCTTTGAACAGTCCGGCGAGCATCGCGGCTTCCGGCAACGTCACATCGCGCACCGATTTGCCGAAATAATATTGGGCGGCGCCGTTGACTCCGAAGGTACCGCCGCCGAGGTAGGCACGATCAAGGTAAAGCTTGAGAATCTCTTTCTTCGAAAGATGGGTCTCGAGCCAGCTGGCGAGAAACGCTTCGTTGATCTTGCGCTCGATGGTGCGCTCATTCGACAAAAACAGGTTCTTGGCCAGCTGCTGGGTGATGGTGGAGCCGCCCTGCACGACGCCGCCGGCCCGCGCGTTAGTCATCAGCGCGCGGAGCGTGCCGTAGAAGTCAATGCCGTAATGCTCGTAAAAACGGCGATCCTCGGTGGCGAGCACGGCCTTGATCAGATGGTCAGGCATCTCCTCGAGCGGTACCGAATCGTTGTGCTTGATGCCGCGGGTGCCGATCTCGTTGCCGTAGCGGTCGAGGAAAGTGACCGCGAGCTCGGACTTCTTCAGCCAGTCCTCATCCGACGTTTCGCGGAAGGAGGGGATGGCGAGCGTCAACATTAACAGGAGACCAAAGGTGCCCCATGTCGCGGCTTCCGATAGCGGCTCGACAATAAGCCAGCGGCGCCAGCCCGCGACATGGAAACGATCCATGATCGCGGTGAAACGCTCGTATAGCTCACGTGTCCATTTGCCGCTTTGGTAGACGGCGAAATCGATCCGGGCGTCGAGATCGAGCAACAGCCGCTTCAGCTTGAGCCGCCAATCGTCGCGCTGATCGGGAAACCAGTCGGTCACGCTTTAACCACTCCCGAGACGGCGTCGCCGCCTTTGTGTGTCCAGCCGATCAGGATTTAGCCGAGCCGGCGCCTGCGGCCAATGACGCTAACAGGACACTGTGAATGGAAATTGGGGGCAAATTGGGCGTAAGACCTTTGGCGGCAAGCTGCGGAGAACTTAAGTAGGTTTCAACATGGTTTCCGCGCCGGTCCGGGATCAGCGATATGGCCGAACAAGGTTCAAGTAACGTCCCTTTTTGGCAGCGTAAGTCATTGGATGAAATGACGGATCCAGAATGGGAAAGCCTCTGCGACGGCTGCGGCCGCTGCTGCCTCAACAAACTTGAGGAGGAGGGGACCGATCGGACCTTTTACACCGACGTCGGGTGCCGTCTGCTCGACGGTCAGGCCTGCCGTTGCCGCGACTATTCGAATCGCCTGGAAAAGGTTGACGATTGCGTCCAGCTGACAGCGGCGAGCCTGAAAACCATAACCTGGTTGCCGCCTTCCTGTGCCTACGTGCTACTCGCCGAAGGCAAGGACCTCTACTGGTGGCATCCGCTGGTTTCCGGGGACCCCGGGACCGTCCACTCCGCCGGCGTCTCGGTGCGCGGCCGCGTGAGCGCCAGCGAGACCCACGTCTCCGACGATATGCTCGAAGATTACATCGTAAGCTGGCCGCTAAAGCTGCCGAAAGCGGCCCGGCGGCAGAAGGCCAAGGTCAATGGCGAATAAGAGATCGACCTGCGACCTTTCTGACGGTGGGTTCAAGCAAATGCCGGCGCCATTTCACTAAACAACAGCCCAGCTCTGCGGCCAAAGTGGTTGCTTTCACCTATCGCCCAAGCCAAGTGATAGCGGGGGAGGAGCGGCCCGGCTTGCGGCCAAGCTCGGGAAGGATTCCTCGGAAAATCATAAACGCGACATGACCGAGAATCTGCCTCGCGATATCAGCCCCGATGACGCCCATAGCATCGCCCCGGATCTCGCCGAGGGCGCTTCCGTGGCATTCGCTCGGGGAAAACAGGATACCGGCATCTTGCCGCCGCTCGATCACGCGGCGATCCGAACCATCCTCGTCGGCATCATGCTGGCGATGTTTCTCTCGGCGCTTGAGCAGACCATCGTCGCGCCCGCCCTGCCGGCGATCGGCAGAAGCCTTGCCGATCTTGACGATCTTTCGTGGGTGGTGACGGCGTATCTGCTCGCCGCCACCGCGGCGACGCCGTTGTTTGGAAAGCTCACCGATATCCACGGCCGGCGCACCATCATGCTGGTCGCGATCGGGATTTTTATCGTTGGATCGATCGCTTGCGCGGTGGCGCCGACAATTTGGGTGCTGGTTCTGGGACGCGGCTTGCAGGGTCTTGGCGGCGGTGGGCTGTTGCCGATCGCGCAGACCATCATCGCCGACATACTCTCGCCGCGCGAGCGGCCCATGGTGCAGAGCTACACGGCGGTGGTGTTCTTGACTGCCAGCATTCTTGGTCCGGTGCTCGGCGGATTGCTCACCGATCATCTGCACTGGTCGTTTATTTTCTGGATCAATGTGCCGCTCGGCGCGATTGCCCTGGTGATGACCGGCCGGGCACTACGCCGTTTGCCGCGCCATGATCGCCCGCACCGGGTTGACGTTCCGGGTATCGTGCTCCTGGTTGCCGCCTCGGTCGCAGTGCTGCTGGCGCTCGATTGGGGCGGTACCCGCTACAGCTGGACCTCGTGGCAGATCTCGAGCCTCGCCGCTGCCTCGGCGGCGCTGTGGATGTTATTCGCTATCCGGCTGCTTACGGCGCGCGAGCCGTTTATTCCGCTCGCGATATTGCGTGACCGAGTGACCAGCGCCATCACCTGCGCGGCGTTTTTCAGCATCGGCACTATTATCGGAATGACGATCATCACACCGCTCTATTGCGAGATCGTGCTCGGCGCATCGGCAAGTGTTTCGGGGTTGGCCCTGATCGGATTTTTGGCCGGCGCCACGATTGGCTCGTTGATCAGTGGCCGGTTGCTTGTCCGCCTGACGCATTACCGACGGGTGCCGATCGTCGGCCTTCTCATTGCCATCGTCGTCCTCGGCTTCCTTGCCGCGAAGCCGGCCACTCTGCCACTCGCCGGTTTCGCGCTGTTGCTCGTGATCTTGGGCGCCGCCTTGGGGCAGATGTATCCGACCAGCACCATTCTCATGCAGAACGCGGTCAAGCCGCATCAGATGGGAATCGCCACTGGAACGCTGAACTTCTTCCGGTTGCTGGGCGGAGCAATCATCGTTGCGGTGTTTGGAGCGATCATATTCGGCAATACCGGCGGCCATGCTGGCGTGACGACGCTGACAGCGCTGGCGAGCCGCGCCGATTTCGCTCCGACATTCGGCTGGGTTTTTATCGCGGCGGCGGTTTTCCTTGCGGTCGCGCTGGCCTCGCTGGCGCTGGTCGAGGAGCGCCCGCTGCATGGGCCGCTCCGGCGCGCGGATACTGTAACGGAGTAATCTTAGCGCGCGGTCAGCCTCGGATCGGCCTCGAACTTGGCACTGTAAGCAGCGCGCGTTGGCCGTTCAGGTCTTGTTCACGGCCGAGTGCCTAGAGCATGGCCGGGAAGGTGGAACGCGGCTTCTGGCCCTCCACTTACCGCTGGAGCGTCGAGCGTTTGTCGCTCCGGGAGGCCCGGATGGGTGCCCTCGCACGACTGTTCATTGTCGCATTACTTGTTGGCGTCATTGCGCTCGCCCCGGCGCGCGCGCAGGAGGGGTTTCGTCCAATCTACTCGGGAATTCAGCGTCCCCGCGGCTGCTTAAATCCGCTGGAGCGCCGAGCGCTGGTCGAGAGTGGCGCGGTGCTCCGGCTTGTCGCGGTGCTCCGGTCCGTCCATATCAGGGTGCCTGGTATTCTCGTGCGGGCCCGCCTCTGCCGCCGTCCCGAAGGCTTTGCCTACCTGCTGACACTGCTTGGCTTCGACGGCAAAGTGACACAGGTGGCTGTGGACGCGGTGAAAGGCACGCTGATCGGCGAGCGCTGAACGGAGCCATTTTTGCGCCTTCTCGTTGTTGAAGACGACCCCGATCTCAATCGGCAGCTGACCACCGCGCTGACCGACGCCGGTTACGTGGTCGATCGGGCGTTCGACGGCGAGGAAGGTCATTATCTGGGGGAGAGCGAACCCTACGACGCCGTCATTCTCGACATCGGGTTGCCGAAAATGGACGGCATCTCGGTCCTGGAATCCTGGCGGCGCGCCGGCCGCGCCATGCCGGTGCTCATTCTGACCGCGCGCGACCGCTGGAGCGACAAGGTGCAAGGCTTTGACGCCGGCGCCGACGATTATGTTGCCAAACCCTTTCACGTCGAAGAAGTGCTGGCGCGGGTGCGCGCCTTGTTGCGCCGCTCGACCGGACACGCCAAAAGCGAATTTACCTGCGGTCCGGTGCGTCTCGACACCCGCACCGGGCGGGTCGCCGTCGACGGCAATCCGGTAAAGCTCACCTCGCACGAGTATCGGTTGCTCTCCTACCTCATGCATCATGTCGGCCGCGTCGTATCGCGCACCGAACTGGTTGAGCACCTATACGACCAGGACTTCGACCGCGATTCAAACACCATCGAAGTCTTCGTCGGCCGGATCCGCAAAAAGCTCGGCGTGGACGTGATCCAGACCGTGCGCGGTCTCGGTTATCTGCTCACTCCGCCCGATGCGCGCTAACTCGCTCGCGTTTCGGCTGTTCCTGTGGGCGACCGGTCTGACTGTCGTTGTCCTCATTATCACCGGGGTCGCGTTGTCCACGCTTTATCGCAGCGCCGTCGAGCGCGCTTTCGACCGGCGCCTCGACGTCTATCTGCGCACGCTCGTGGCCGACGTCGCTTCTCCCGAGGAAGGCAACGAGAAGTTCCCGCAATCGATCGGAGAGCCCCTGTTCGAGCTGCCATTGTCGGGTTGGTATTGGCAGGTCACTCGGCTTAACGCGGCAAAGCCGGACGTGCATTCCTCGCGGTCGCTGTGGGATTCGAACCTGCCGCGCTTGCCCGAGACTAAAGATGATCCGCCTGCATCCGGCGGGTACCGGAAAGGTTATGCGCCGGGTCCCGAGGATGTGCGGCTGCGGCTGGTCGAACGCACCATCGACCTCGGCGACGACGGCCGTTACCTGATCGCGGTCGCGGGGAATGCGTCCGATATCGACGACGAGATGCTCAGCTTTGACCGCATCATCGGCGCGATTTTTACGGGTCTTGCCGTCGCGCTGCTGATAACCACGGTTTTGCAGGTGCGCTTCGGCCTTGCGCCGCTGAAGCGAATTTCCGCGAGTCTGGCCGCGATCCGCTCCGGGCGGGCCGAGCGGCTCGAGGGCGAGTTTCCAGTCGAGATCGCCCCGCTTGCGCGTGAGACCAATGCGCTGATCGAGGCCAATCGTGAAATTGTCGAGCGTGCGCGCACCCATGTCGGCAACCTCGCCCACGCGCTCAAGACGCCGCTGTCCGTTATTGTCAATGAGGCGGCGGCGCGGGGCAATGATCCGCTGGCGCAAAAGGTCCTGGAACAGGCCGACATCATGCGCGATCAGGTGGCGCGCCAGCTGGAACGCGCGCGGCTTGCGGCGCGTTCCAGCGTCGCCGGGACACTAATCGACGTTCCCCCGGTCGTAACCGCCTTGGCGCGTACCATGGAAAAGCTCCATCGCGACCGGGACATCGCCATCGCCGTTGATGTACCGGAGCACGCGCGCTTCCGCGGCGAGCAACAGGACCTCGAGGAAATGATCGGCAATCTGGTCGACAACGCCTGCAAGTGGGCGCAATCGCGGGTCGCTATTGAAGTTGCAGCAGAGGGCCGGGACAGCGACGCCGGGCCGAAAGTGCGCGTCATAGTCGACGACGATGGACCGGGACTTTCACCCGCCGAACGCGAGCAGGTGGCACTGCGCGGCCAACGGCTCGACGAGAGTAAGCCCGGTTCCGGACTTGGTCTCTCCATCGTGATTGAGCTCGCGAGCCTCTATGATGGGGTGCTGACGCTCGGTACCGCACCGATCGGCGGTTTGCGCGCCGAACTGGCACTGCCAGGCGGATAGGGGTTTACCGCGCCAGCGGGTGCACGGAGTTTCGCCGCAATCGTCCCGCCGATCAGGTCGCGGTAACGGGCGGATGTTATGATGTCGGCTCGCGCGTTTGAGGGCGGCATGCCGGCGATCAGATTTATCACTTTGGCGCTGGTGGGCCTGAGCATGGCGGCATGTTCGCCAGATCCCGGACCGCGGGAGGTTGGCGGTGCCGCCGCTGGCGACGTGATCGGTAATGTGCTCGGCGGCTTTCTTGGCAATTCCAGTGGCGCTGCGCTCGACGATGAGGATAGCCGTCGCGCATACCAGGCAGAGATGCAGGCTTTGGAAGTGGGGCCTTCGGGAGTGCCGGTACCCTGGCGCAATCCGAATTCGGGGCGCTACGGCAACGTCGTCCCGGGTCCCGTTTATGAGCTCAACGGCGTTCCATGCCGGCACTTCACCCATGCGATCTACGCCGAGGGCCGGCCGCTCATCGGGCGGGGCACCGCCTGCCGCAATCCTGATGGCACCTGGACGATTGTGGGCTGACCGCCGCAGATCTCTTGAGAGCGCGTTAAGAGGTGCTGCTGCGGTAGACCAAAAGCCGGCGACATAACCGCGAATATCCGGCGTTTTGCGTAACTCCTTCTTAAGCGCGGCTTGACTAAAAAGTGTGCGGTACCCTTTGGGGCGACGTGGCGCATCCGAAAGCGGTGCGCCCAAGACTGGTGTGCCTATGACGAGCGGCGGGCCGGCCGTCGAACGGTTGCGCGACTATCTTCGGAACCTCACGCCGGAGGCGCAGGGCCTGCTGGTCGCCGAACTGGAACGCGCCATCCTGCGCGGCGAGGAAGCCGCCGGCAGCGAACTTATCCTGCAGGAATTGCGCCGCGCGATCCGCGCCGCCGGACAGCCGGTCGCCCGCATCGGCGACGCCGGACGGCTGTTTTTCGCGCCGCTTGAGCCTTTCCTCATCGACGATGCCGCCGATCACAAGCGCCTCGGGCGCATGGCGCGCGTATCGCTGCCCCCGATCTGGGACTGGTTGGGCCGCGACCTGATCCCCGCCGAGGTCAAGGCGCTGAGCGAAGATATCAATCGCGCCTTGTACAACGATGATCGGGTCAAGGCTGAGCAGCTGACGCGGGCTCTGCATGACCGGGCGATCACGCGCATCCGCGAAACCGTGGCCGCGGTGACGGGCGACGACAAAGCGCGCCGGCGCCTGGCCGTTCAAGTCGGCACGCCTCGGGCCCTCGATGATCTCGGAACGCTCGCCGCCATCCTCGGCAACCGTGATGCCCTGGCCGAACTGGCGCGGCGGCTGCCGAGCCACATCCGCGTGCTCGAGCGCGAGCACGTCGACATCATCAAGGCGTGGCTCGATGCGCCAAGCGTAAAGAAGGCATCCACGGCGGCCGCGATCAATAAGGCGGACCCACTGCTTCACGGCTTGGTTCTTGTCTCGGGCCGGCTAGCGGCGCCATGGCAGCTCGTCCGCATCGCGACGCTGGTCGCCGAGACTGATGATACCACCCGCATCGCCGAGACGCCCTGGGCGGTTGCCGTCACTATCGTGCTCACCGAAATCGACTGCTTGGTCGGCGAACTGCGCGCGGAGCTTAAAGCGCACCGGCCGGTCACTTCGCTGCTCAAGGCCATCCACGACGCAGTGCGCAGCGTGCGGACGGAAATGGACCTCTCGGTCGAGTCACCGTGGAGCCGTCAGCTGGTCCACATCCGCACCGAAGTCTCCAATTTGCTGAAAGCCGAAATCGAGTCGGCGCCGGGCCACGTACGCCGGCTGTTGCGACCGCGGCCGGTCAAGGAAATAGCACCCGGGTCCGTGCTCGATGCCATCGACGTGACTGACACTGAAATGCTGGTCGAATTCGTGGGCGCTTGCCGCAACTATGCAAGCGAACTCGCCGTCAACGAAGCAACCACGCGAAGCTTCTCCGAACTGCAACACTACCTTGAAACCGGCACCAAGGTGTTGCTCGACGGCACGCGTCATGCCGGCGACGCCGACCGACCCTTTCGGCAGTCGCAGCTCGA
>VFSW01001850.1_pt1 | contig 32054 bp, 28 predicted proteins | sample 5358111 | NCBI WGS metagenome assembly VFSW01 (sample SAMN11554181, study PRJNA540505) | mine drainage metagenome | isolation source: sediment from site ElyBrook_90M | place: USA: Ely Copper Mine, Vershire, VT | collected 2017
GAATGGCCGCCGTGATCCGCGCCTTGTCCTCGGCCGAGAATCGGATCATGGTTCACCAACCCCAGGAGGCGCCGCCGCCCCCAAACGATCCGCCGCCACCCGAGAAGCCACCGCCAAATCCGCCGCCACCACCGCCGAAGCCGCCGCCGAGTCCGCTGCTCAGCATGCCGAGCGCGAGCCAGCCGAGTCCGCTGCCGCCGCCGCCACCCGGTCCTCCGCGCCCGCCGCGGCCGAAAACCGCCCGGATCAGCGGCAACAAGACAAAGAAAAGGATGAGCAGCATCAGGAACCCGGTACCGGAGCGGTCACGGACCTGGCGCTGCCGGGCCGCCTGTTGATGACCGCCGAGCACGCCAAGGATCGCGTCGGTGCCGGCGACGATGCCGCCGGCGTAGTCGCCCTTCTTGAAGTACGGCGTGATGACGTCATGGATGATCAAGAAGCTCTGGGCATCCGTGAGCGTGCCTTCGAGTCCATAGCCAACCTCGATGCGCATGCGTTTCTCGCCCGCATCGATGATCAACAAGGCGCCGTTGTTCTTGCCCTTCTGGCCGATGCCCCAGTGACGCCCCAATTGGTAGCCGTAATCGGCGATCGGGTAGCCCTTGAGCGTCGGCAGTGTGACCACCACGAGCTGCGTGCCGGAGCCATGGGCGTAGGCCACGAGCTTTTGCGACAGACTCGCCGCGACGGCCGCCGGCAGCAGGTGCGCATCGTCCACCACCGGACCTGTGAGCGCGGGGAACGGCGGCATCCCCGCGTCGAGCGCGTTGGAAGCCGCGAAGGCGGGCGGCCGCGCGAAACTCAGCAGACCCACCACACCCAAAAGCAAGGCCGCCAAACGCCTCGGCCTGCGCGCTCGTGTCGCAATCAAGGCCTCATGACGCGTTGAGCCGTACACGCGCCGGATCCCTTAGAACTTCACCGTCGGCGCCTGTTGGGCTTGCTGCGAAATCGTGAAATTCTGTATGGGTTTGTAACTCCCATAGAACATCGAGTGGTACCAGCTGCCCGGAATGGTCGTCAGTTCCGTGTCGTACTGCTGCACCGCCAGGATGTAGTCACGTCGCGCCACCGCGATCCGGTTCTCCGTGCCCTCGAGCTGCGCCTGCAGGGTGAGGAAGTTCTGGTCGGCTTTGAGGTTCGGGTAATTCTCGGTCACCATCATCAGCCGCGACAGCGCCCCGCCCAGGGTCGCCTGATTCTTTTGAAACGCCGCAAACGCCTTCGGGTTGGTGAGGATGTCCGCCGGAATGCGGGTCTGGGTGACTTTGGCGCGGGCCTCGGTCACCGCCTCGAGCACCGAAGCCTCGTGGGCTGCGTACCCTTTGACGGTCGCCACCAGGTTCGGAACGAGGTCGGTACGCCGCTGATACTCGTTGAGCACCTGGCTCCAGCTCGCGTTGACCTGTTGCTTGTAGGTCGGGATGTTGTTGATGCCGCAGCCGCCAAGCAGCAGCGACATCGCGGCGACCGCAATGAACCCGACGCGTTTGTGCAAATTCGGCGACTCGGACATGGGAATCCTCGCAAGCAGCGGCCAACGGGGCCAGACTCCGATCATAGCACCTGCGGCCCTCCGGCATCGAAGCCGCTCCGGCGCACCGCGCGGCGCACAGGCCTAGAACCAATCGACCCCCGCAATCCCCGCATAGACGCCGAGTCCCGCCGTCAGCAGCGAGATGCCGACGACGATCCAGGCGTAGACACCGCGCAACCGGCGCTCGGGCGGCAGCGCCTTGAAGGCAAGCATCACCAAGAACCCGAGCACCACCGGCAGCAACAACGCGTTCATCACCTCAACTCCGATGTTCAGCGCCACCAGATTCGGCACCATCCCGACGATCACCGCACCGCCGATGACCGCGACGGTGTAGATGCCGAAGAACCACGGCGCCTCGAACGGGTGGTGTTCGAGGGAATGCCGGTAGCCGGCAACCTCGCCGAACCCCCAGGCGGACGCGAGTGACACGACGATCGCCGCAACCATCGCCGCCCCGACCGTTGCCAGCCCGAAAGCCAGACGGCCGATGTGGGAACCCAGTGCCGGGACCAGCGCATTGGTGATATCACCAATGCTCGTCAGGCTGGTGTGGGTATTCAGCCTGCCGATCGTGGCAGCCGCCGCGATCAACACCGCCGCCATGATCGCCTGCGTGACGACCGAGCCGACGGCGGTGTCCCAACGCGCGTAAGCGTAGTGTTCGGGCTGCAATTTCTTGTCAGCGGCGGCGGACTGTTGATAGAAGACCATCCACGGCATGATCACGGCGCCGATATTGGCCGCGACGAGATATAGGTAGTGACCGTCGAGCAGCGGCATGTGCGCGAGACCGCTCAACAGTTCGGCGCCGCGCGGATGCGCCTTGTAGGCAACCAGGAAGAACGCGAACTCGAACAGGCCCAGGCTCAAGGCGATCCGTTCGACGCGCCGATAACTGCCCGTGAGCACCACCGCGAGCAGAAAGCCCGCGCTCAGGCTCAGACTGACGGCGCGCGGCACGCCGAACATCGAGCCCACACCGGCGACACCGGAAAATTCCGTGAGCAGCGCGCCGACGGTCGCCACCGCGAGACCGGTCACCGAAATCCACGCCCACACGGGCCCAAAGGTCTCACGGATCAATTCTCCGTGCCCCTTGCCGGTGAAGATCGCCAGACGCACCGTCAATTCCTGCACGATGTACAGCACCGGCACCAGCAGCAACTGCAGCAGGAGCAGCCGATAGCCCCACTGTACGCCGCTCTGCGCGGCGGTGATGATGCTGCCCACGTCCGTGTCGGCAAACATCACGACGAGTCCCGGCCCCATGACGGCGAGAAACATCTTCCACCGGGAAATCCGGATTCGGGCCAACCTCGGCGCATCCTGCGGGCGCGGCGGTCGATCGCGGCTCATCGGAGTCTTGGCTTCAACGGGCCGATCATTTGATCGTAACGTTAATCTTAATCATTCTCATTTGCAATAGAGAACCTAACAGCTCATGAACGGCCGCAAGAAACCGTCCCCTGGCGACGCCGACGACGATCCGAGCGGCATCCTCACCTATTCGCAGGCAGACGCGCAATTCGGCTTGAACATGCTGTGGACGATGCCGCTCGCATTCCCGCTGATGGCAGCGATCCAATCGATGTGCGCGCTCATCGGCCGTGTCGCCGTGTCCGGCCTCACAACCAGCCGGTATAGAACAGCGCGGCAATCAGGCACAGGGCGAACCAGGCCACCACCGGGAGCATCGCGCGTTGGCGGGCGAGTATGAGTGCATAACAGGAGTTGACGAGATTGTTGCTCACCGAGGCGATCAGGATCGCATCGACCATGAGCTGATGGCTGATCGCAGCCGGTTGCGAGACGAGCGAGAGGATGAAGGGATTGATGTCGGTGAACCCCACCAGCAGGCTCAACAGCTTGATCGCTCCGGAGCCGAAATGTGCCGTGACGAACAAGGTGATCGCCGCGAAGGCGACGAACAGCCCGCCGAACAACAGCGCAATGGGCAGGTCGAGTGGATTGTGCGGGCCGAGTTTCACCGGGGCCGGACTTCGAACCGGCGTGCGTTGACCGGCACGCCAGAGAAGGGCCGCGGCCACGCCGGAACCGACCACGATCACACCATAGGGCAGCAACAAAGCCCGTGCGACGCCGAGGTGCCCGAGCAAGGCGATCAACGCCAACAAGCGCAGGTACATCACGATGATCGCCAGCACGATCGAGGCGGACGCTTGCACGGCGATCGCCGGATCCTTGCGTGATTCGCGTGCCAGCACGATGGCGACCGCGGTGCTCGAATACAGCCCGCCGATCAACCCGGTGACCAGGGTGCCCGCCTTCGGCCAGAGATAGCGGTGCGCGATGTAGCCGAGATACGACAAACTGGAGATCGCCACCACGGCCAGCCAAACTTTCTGGTAGGTCAGTTCCGGCAGGCCCGGCAGCGCCGAAGCCGGCATCAGCGGCAACACCAGGCCCGCGATGATGAGGAACTTCGCGAGCGTCACCCCCTCGGAACTCGGGAAGGCATCGGAGACGCGCCGGATCAACGGCTTCTCCCCGAGCATCAGGATGCCGACCACCATGACCGCCGCGACGAACCAGTTGGCCTGTGTCAGCACCAAGGGACCCAGCAGGAAAGCGAGCAGCGCAATGACGGACGGCAACAGCGCGCCGCCGTTGTCCGCGCTCGCGCTGACCGGCTTGCCATCCGGTGCGGTCCGACGCCAAAAATCCACCGCGAGCCACAGCGTCAGCGCCGCCCAGCCGGCCACATACAGCCCCCCGGGTAGCACCCACAGCACGAAGCCGACCGCGCCGATCAACGTCAGCGTGCGTGTGGTGCCGAAGCCGACGCCCTCGTCCTGCGCGCGCCGATAGCTGTGCAGTTCCAGGCCGAGCACGAAGGCGAGCACGACCGTCGCCGCAAACTCCAACAACAGCGGCGGCAGCCCGGCCGTCATGGCTGCGGCGGCGACAACGAGTGGCCGTTCACCGTGGTTCTTCCTTGCTGAATGACGATCGTCGCCCGCGTGAGACCATTGGCGCGGACCAGGAAGCCCTGCTGGGCAAGGCTCTGCAGTCGGGCATTCAAGGCGGCCCCATTGCCGGGCAGCCCCTGAAGCATCTTGTCGTCCAGCGAGAAAGCGAGCTTGGCATCGAGTTTGTCACGCAACGCCGACCCCAGCATGCCGGCGCTGAAATCGGCGGCGGTGACGCCGTGCAGTCCGATGGTGCCGGTGAGGATGGCCTGGCCGCCTGCATTGGCGACGCTGATCCGGTCCAGGTTCAGCTGCGGGTCGTGCTGCAGCAGCGCGAGGCCCTGCCGACGCATGATCTGCATGACTTTTTGCATCCTCACCCGCGGGTCGGGATTCGCCGAGCGATTCAAGGTCTCGAAGTCCGTCGTCATAGCCTCGATCGCCGCCATCTGTAGATGTTTCAGCGTGAGGTCGAAATGCGCATTGCTCAGGCTGAGCGTCGGCGTCGTCACAGCGCCGGTGTCGAACCGCAACGCATAATTCAGATAGCCATCGCGCGATTCACTCTTGACCGCATAGACGAGATTGCCGACGACCACACCCGGCGCGCCGCCCCCATCGACGGCCAGACGCTTGATCGACAGGCTGAAGTCACCGTCGTAGACATAGAGCATGCCCGCCACGCGCCTCATGTCCATGCGCACGCTCAATCCGCCGAGATCGAACCGCTTGCCCGCCGCCGTCGCGATCGCGAAGCTCGGCGCAGTCGCGCGCACCGAGTACCAGCGTGCGCCACGGCCATAGCGGGCCAGGAAGCTGAAGCCGGCGGATTTCGTGATCACCCCGCCCACCACTACCGCACCCTTGATCGCCGGACTCGAGATGCGCGTCGTGCCGCCGCCGAAGAAGCCCATGCGGGTGCGGATCGACAGCGGCGCCTGCTTGCCGAAGTACTTGGCGAGCATTCCTCGCACCGCCTTGCTCACGCTCACTTGGGTGTCGATGCGCGCCAGCCCGAAACAGGTGAAGCCGCAGATCGGGCCGTGATGCACGATGTTGTGAATCGTGAGGCGCACGAGCGGCGCCGCGGCGCCGCCCGGCGAACCCGGCACCAAGGCCGGCGAGAAACCGAAACTCAAGGTTTCTTCCGAGGTGAACCAGCCGCGCCGATAGCTGTGTGCGAGCAGCTTCAAATAGGGAGCCTGTGCGAGCGGTCGCGACGCGTGCAGATCGAGTCGCGATTCGATCGCGAACCCCGTCAGCCAGGCGAGTCCGGGGTACAGAACGACGAGTGCCGCGACGATGATCGGCAGTGTTTTCTTCAAGCGTGCATCTCCCTGGATTCGGTTTTTTTCGGCATCCCGGCCAAAGTCTCCCCGATCCCCCGTCCCAGCGTCAATGAGCGGCCGTCGCGGCCTCGTTCAGTCGTTTCAATCCGGGGCGGAAGTCGGTATAGACTGAGCCGCGACCAAAACGGCGTGCTGCCACCTGCCCGCATGAGCGAAATTCCCGACGGCGACCATCACGCCTCGAGCCCGCGTCCGGATCGTGCCGAAAGGCGTCCGATCGGGGTTCGGCGCTTGCGGCTCGGCGGACGCGAGGTCTTCACGCAGGGCATCGCGCCGGCGGTGCTGCAGGATCTGTATCACTATTTCATGACGGTCGGCTGGCCGCAGCTGTTCGGCACCTTCGCCGCTTTCTTTCTCGCCTTCGACCTGCTGTTCGGCTGCCTGTATTACCTCGTCCCGGGCTGCGTCGCGAACCTCAACCCGCCCGGATTCGCCGGCGCGTTCTTCTTCAGCGTCGAGACGCTCGCGACGGTCGGCTACGGCGACATGCATCCGCATGACTTCTACGGTCACAGCGTGGCGATGGTCGAGATATTCGTCGGCCTGATGTCCCTGTCCCTGATCACCGGCATCATGTTCGCGCGATTCTCCCGCCCGCGGGCCCGTTTCCTGTTCGCGAAGAGCGCCGTGGTCCGGCCCCTCGACGGCAAACCGACGCTGATGTTCCGCGCCGCGAACGCCCGTCAGAACGTCGTGCAGGAAGCATCGGCGCAACTGCGCATGCTGCGCAATGAGGTCACCGCGGAAGGTTACCGCCTTCGCCGCATCACCGATCTTGCGCTGGTGCGCTCACAACACCCGCTGTTCGTGCTCGGCTGGAACATCATGCATGTGATCGACACGACGAGTCCGCTGCACGGACAGACCCCGGAAAGTCTGCGCGCAGCGGCGGCCCAGTTCCTGCTGACCGTCAGCGGCACGGACGAGACGACCGGACAGCTGCTGATGGCGCGGGCGGAATATCACGGCCGGGACATCCGCTGGAATCAGACCTTCCGTGACATCCTCGAGGTCAGGGAGGACGGCACGCTGCATTTCGACTACGGCAAGTTCCATGACGTCGAGCCCATCACGCACACCCCGCCTAAGACCTAGGCCGACCGCTATTGAACTCGCAGATGTCGCCTGGTAGAAATGCCGCATGACGTTTTCATGGGCGATCATCGGTCCGGGTTCGATTGCAAACCGCTTCGCATCGGCGCTCACCGGGGTCGACGGTGCGCGTCTGCACTGCGTGCTCGGACGAGACGCGGCGCGCAGCGCCCGCTTTGCCGCGCGCTGGCGCAATCTTGACGGCTCGGTGCCGGCTGTCGGCGGCGAGCTTGGCACGATGCTCGAGGATCCGCGCGTCGACGCGATCTACATCGCGACCCCGCACTCGCACCACGTACCGTTCGTCGAGCAGTGCCTGCGCGCCCGCAAGCCGGTGCTCTGCGAGAAGCCGCTGGTGGTCAATCAGGCCGACGCCCGGCGTCTGGTCGCCCTCGCGCGCGAACGCGAGACCTTTTTGATGGAGGCGCTGTGGACGCGCTTTCTACCTGTCTATCGCACCGTGGGCCGGTGGCTGCGTGAAGGCGTGATCGGCCGGGTGCGGGTGATCAATTCCAGCTTTTGCTTCGCGCCGAACTTCGACCCGAAGAGCCGGCTGTTCGACCCGGCGCTCGCCGGCGGCGTACTGCTCGACACCGGCGTCTACAACCTGTCGATGAGCCGCTGGGTCATCGAGCGCTCCCTCGGTCGCGCATGTCCCGAACCCCTGCGAATCAGCGTCCATGGGGCACTTGCGCCCACGGGCGTCGACCGCCGAGTGAGCGGCATCCTGGATTTTGCCGACGGCCTGGTCGTGCAATTCGTCTGTGCCTCCGACTGCCTCGCCGACAATGCCCTGCAGATTTGCGGCGAAAAGGGGCGCATCACGATCGGTGGCCGCTTCTGGGAGGCGAAGCAGGCGGCGCTCGTCCTGCCGGACCGCGAACCGGAGGTGATCCACGAGCCGTTCCGGGTGAACGGTTTCGAGTACGAAATCGAGGAGGCGACGCGCTGCATCCGCGAAGCTCGGATCCAGAGCGAGTCGATCTCCCACGAGGAAACCTGCGCCACCCTGGGGTGGATGGACGAGATTCGCCGGCAGATCGGCGTCCGTTACCCTTTCGAAAACTGAATTCCCTCGTGGTCGGTCGCGCGCCGATACGGATCATCCCCGATACGACCAAACCGCGACTCGTGGAACGCTGCGCCCTGGCGTGGCTGCCTTCACAAGGCGAATGGGGGGTCGTATGGAACATCGTTGGGGAGTACGCAGTTCGGTCGAGATGGCGGTCGAGCTGCGCCGGCACGGCGGGCAGACCCTGCCAGGGCTCATGGAAGACATCAGCATCAGCGGCGCCCGGATCCGCATCGCGCGCGGCTTGCCGCCGTTGAGCCGCCTCGAGGTGGTGATCGACGGCCAGTCGGTCGCCGCCTGGGTTACGCGCCATGACGGCGACGGCATCGGCGTGGAATGGCTCGAGTTCGGACCGCGCGTGGTGCGTACGACGTTGCGGATGGCGCGAAATACGGCGCCGCGGCAGCCGATCGGCCGTTTGCCGATGGTCTGCGGTGCGCCAATACGTCTCGATCTGGTCGCCTAGCCAGCGCCGCTGCGGAGGACACTCCGGACTGTGAACTGACGCACGGCAACTGCGCGAGCCGTGTCTATGCTCCTGACTGGGGGGCATTCGCCCGAGCCTTCGGGGGCCAGACGTCGGTGCAAAATTCAACCTCGCCCGTGGCATCCGCACCGGACGGCGTAACGGCGATTCAGCCGGCAGCGGATCTGACGGCACTCACCCGGTCGGACGATTTTCTGCTGCAACTCGGCCCCGCGATCGGCGGTCTGGCCGCGGTCCGGCCGGTCGAATCGCTCGACACGGCCTTCGAGTCCCGGCCGGGACGACGACGCGCCCAGTTGCTCGCCATCGACGAAGGCGAACCCGAAGAGGCCCGCCAGGCCGTGGCGCTCGCCGCGGCGCGCGCGCCGCAGACACTGGTGCTGGTATTCGCGCCGCAGGAGACACTACCGCGAATGTCGGCGGCACTGCACGACACCCCCGTGTTTGCAGTGCTCGGTACACCGATCGATGTCGCTGCCGCGCACGCGGTGCTCGAAAGAGCGGTCGCTGCGGCGGCGGCGATGATCTCGCCCGCACCGCCGGCAACCCCTGGCCACGCCCCGCCGGCGCCGCCGGCCACCGGCCACCGGCGCCTGCGCCCGCTGAAACTCACGCTGGCGGTACTCGCCGCGCTCGCCGCGCTCGCCGCCGGTGTACATTGGATTCAGGGTGGCGCGCACCCGCGCAGCGCCGGTGCGGTGGCGCAAAAACCGGCCGCAACTTCGCCGTCGATCGACTTGTCGATCGTTCAAGGCAGGGTCGAGGACTTGCTCGAAAAGGCGCGCGCCGCGATGCGCGCGCGCCACTTCACCGATCCACCGGCGCAAAGTGCCCTGCTGTTCTACCGATCGGCGGCGGCTGCCGACCCCACGAACGCCGAAGCGCAGGACGGTCTGCGGCGCATTGCCGACGTGATCGTTCAGCGCTTCCAGTCGGCCCTCGCCGGCGGGCACCTGAACGCCGCCGCCTTGCAACTCGCCAACCTCGCGGCGCTCTCGCCGCGATCGCCGCAACTGACCGATTTGCGTCAACAGCTGCTGGCGGCGCAAGCCGCACTTCAGCGTGCGGACCTCGCGCGCAGTCAGGCCGCGGCGAACGCGCAACGCCTGGCCGCACTCGCCGCGGCACAGCGCGCCGCGCTCGCCCGTGCACAAGCCGATGAACGCGCAAAGGCGGCCGCCCACGCGGCCGACGCCAACGCAGCCCGGCTTCTGCAATTGGCGCGTGCACGCATCGACGCCGGTCGTTTGACCGAGCCGCCGCGGGATAATGCCGCGTACTACCTCGCCGAGATTCGCACCGCCGATCCCGGCTACGCGCCGCAGACCAAGGTTCGCCGGACGCTCGCCGGGCGCTTGCTCGCCCGGGCGCGCAGCGCGCGGCTCGCCGGCAAGCCGGACCCGGGTGATCTGAGCCTGGCACAAAGCCTCGGTGCCGATGCCAAGGCGGTGCTCGCGATTCGCAGTCTGAAGGCGACAGCGCCTGCGGCCGGCGGCGCCCGCAGTGCAGGCGCCGCGCTCAGCACACGCCTGCGGCTCGTCCACAATGCGCGACCGGTGTATCCGCGAAGCGCACTCGAGGATGGCATCGGCGGCCGCGTGATCGTCGGTTTCACCGTCGATCCGGATGGTCGGACGGGCTCGCTGCATATCCTCAAGGCGACGCCGCCCGGCGTATTCGACCGTTCCGCGCTCGACGCCGTGGCGCAATGGCGCTACGCGCCGGTGCGGGTCGGCGGCAAGGCGGTGACGGTCCCGGCTCACATCCTGATCCGCTTCGTTCCGCCGCATTAGCATGGGAGAATCGAACATGACTGCCGCTGGGAATTGGGGTAGCCGGCATATCCTCGCGATCGGCATCGGCGCCGCCCTCGCGGTCGCGATGGGCGCGGCGCTGCTGATGGGATTCCGTCTCGCGACGCAACTGCATGCCGACATCGGCTCCCTGCAGACCGCGAGCGCGCTGCAAGCCTACCCCATCGAGGTCGGCCGCGAACTCGACTCCTTGCGCGAGCATCTCGAAGTGCGCGCCTACGAGGGCAACGCCCGCGCCGCCCTCGGCGAGTCGGTGCGGCACTTCGACGAAAATTTTCGCGCCCTTCAGGCGGCCGACCATGGCGATGCGGCGCGGCTCGACCGCATCAACGGCCAATGGCGGCGATTCCATGCACTGATCGACCCGGTGATCGGCTTCCACGCCGAGCCGTACATCGACTCGGACAGCGCCGGTACGATCCTGTCGCAGGCCGGCCGCGCGCAATTCGCGCGAGTCAGGCGGGCCAGCCTGTACGCCGCCGAGCACGCCCAGGCGCTGCGACACGAACTGACGGCGATCACGGGCCGCCTGCAGACGGCCACCTCGGCCGCCGCGGTGCGGCTGCGCGGTCTGCTGCTCGGCGGAGTGCTCGCGGCCCTCGTGCTGGCCGCCGCGGCAGCCCGGCTGTTGATCAGCCGCTCCAGGCACGAACGGGCGGCCCGCGAGGCGCAGGAGCGGACCCGGGACATCATGCGCACGGTGCGCGAGGGCTTCTTCCTCCTCGATGCCGGGCATCGCATCGGTTCGGTCTGGTCCGACGCGCTGATCCGGATGTTCAACCGCGAGGATTTCGCCGGACTGTCGTTCCACGATCTGTTGAAGGATCTGGTGCCATCCGAGACGCTCGCAACCGCCGCCAAGTACATCAATCTACTTTGGGGCGAACGTGCGCACGAGAATTTGATGAAGAGCATCAACCCCCTCTCGCAGGTTCAGGTCATCAGCGAAAACGAACGCGGCGTGAAGGAAACCCGCTACCTGCAGTTCGACTTCCACCGGGTCAGCGGCCCGAGGGGCATCAAGCATGTGCTCTGTTCGGTCGGCGACATCACCTCGAGCGTGCTGCTGTCGCGCGAATTGCAGGAATCCCAGGGCAACACCAACGCCCAGCTCGACATGCTGATCGGCATGATGCGGACCGATCCGGTGCAGCTCGTCTCCTTCCTCGACACGGCCGACGCCGGGCTGCGGCTGATCAACGCAATCATGAAGGAGCCGGCGCGCAGCGACGCCGAATTCCGTCGCAAGCTCGAGGGATTGTTGCGGGAGCTGCATTCCCTGAAGGGCGAAGCCGCGGCCCTCGAGTTGCACAGCATCGCCGAGCGCCTGCATGCGCTCGAGGAGCTGGTCGGTGCCTGTGAGGCGCGCCAGGAACTCTCCGGCGCCGACTTCCTGCCGCTGGTGCTCAAGCTCGACGAGCTGCTCGCACACCTGCGCGGCGTGCGCGAGATCGCCTCACGCCTCGCCTTGACGCGGGAGACACCGGCACCGGCCGCGCACGACCCGCTCGCGACGACACTCGAAACCATGGCCGCGCAGCTGGCGCGCGATCACGGCAAGCGCTGGCGGTTCGACGCCAGCGGCCTCGCCGGCGTACCGCCGCGATACGCGCAAACGGTCAAGGACTGCCTGATTCAGATGCTGCGCAACTCGGCCGTCCACGGCATCGAGACGCCGCAACTGCGGCGCTCGCGCGCAAAGAGCGAGATCGGCTGCGTAAGCGTCGCCTTCCGCCGGGGCGACGGCGGCTACGAGCTGCTGTTCGAGGACGACGGCGCCGGCATCGCACCGGAGACGGTCAAGGAGGCGGCGTTGCGCAAGCACCTGATCACCGAGAGCGAGGCGGCGGCGATGGATTCGCGCGCCGCGATGGCGTTGATCTTCCGGCCCGGGCTGTCGACCGCGGCCGGCGTATCCATGGACGCGGGTCGCGGGGTCGGCATGGACGTGGTTGCGCGCTGCATCCGCGCCGCCGGCGGGCGCATCGGGGTGAGCACGAATCCGGGCAAATTCACGCGCTTCAAGATCACCCTGCCGGCGACCGACGACAGCGACAGCGCGGTCGCCTGAACATGCGGGTCTCTCCCATGAACGGCACCGCAAAACGCGACTTCAAACTGTTGATCGTCGACGACTCGAATATCGTGCGCCGACGCATCGAACGCTCGCAGGAGTTCGAGGAGCTGCGGCTCGTCGGCACCGCCGGCAACGGCGCCGAGGCGCTCGAGTTGTTTTCGCGGACCGATCCGGACGTGGTCACCATGGACCTGACGATGCCTGAAATGGACGGCATCGAGTGCATCGGCCACATGGTGGCGATGAAGCCGTCGGTGCGCATCCTGGTGATTTCGGCACTCGCCGACAAGGCGACCGCGGTCGAGGCGATGGAGAGGGGCGCGAACGGATTTCTGAACAAGCCGTTCACGGACCGGCAACTGAACGAAGCGATCGCCGAATTGCTGCGCTGAGGGATTGGAAAGGGACGCAAAGCGCGATGCTGCATGAGAAGGAATTGACCACTTTCGTCGATGGGACGACGAACTTCTTCGCGGTCGCGGCCCAACAAGCCGCGTCGATCGGTTCGCCGTACCTGCTGGAGGAGGCTCACGCGCTGCACGAATACTCGGGACTGATCGACGTCTCGGGCAAGCGGCAGGGCGTCGTCTGCTTTACGGCCCCGAAGGCGATGCTCGCGGTGCTGCTCATGAAGATGCAGGAGACGGATTTCAGCCACGAGACCATGCGCGATCTGGTCGGTGAAGTCGCCAACACCATCTCCGGCAACGCGCGCCGCGCGTTCGGCGGCGATTTTCTGATCTCGGTGCCGAACGTGCTATCGGGGGAAACGCAGTCGATCGCACCGCGGCCGGGAACCCGCTCGTTCATCATTCCGATCAACTGGCGCAGCCACAGCGCCAAACTCATCGTCTCGCTGAGCTGAGCCGAACAGCGGCCCCGGCCCGGCGGGCGCGCCGCGCCCGCCGGCCTCGCTCATCTGCCATCACAGATTCTTGACGATTGCCGTACGGCGCGGTAGCTTGCACCCGGCCCGCAGGGGTATCGCCCGTCGACAGGAAACCCGCCATGAATGCACCGATGTCATCGACCCGCAACACCGAACTTCGCCGGCTGGATCTGGCCCACCACCTGCCGGCACAGAGCGACTACAAGGTCCAGGAGCAACTCGGCGGCAGCCGCATCATCGTCCGCGCCGAGGGCTGCACCATCGAGGATGCCGACGGCAATCGCCTGCTCGATGGCATGGCCGGGCTGTGGTGCGTCAATGTCGGCTACGGGCGCAAGGAACTCGCCCAGGTCGCCTATGAGCAGATGCTGCAGCTGCCGTTCTACAACACCTTCTTCAAAACCGCCCACGAGCCCGTCATCCGCCTGGCCACCGAAATATCCTCGCGCCTCGGCGGCGATCTCGGCCACGTGTTCTTCAACAGTTCCGGTTCGGAATCGAACGACACCGCCTTCCGCCTCGCACGCCATTATTGGACGCTGCGCGGCGAGCCGAAGCGGCGCATTTTCATCAGTCGCTGGAACGCTTATCACGGCTCAACGGTCGCCGGCGTGAGTCTTGGCGGCATGAAGGCGATGCATGCGCAGGGGCACCTGCCCATCCCGGGCATCGAGCACGTGATGCAGCCGTACGCCTTCGGCGAGGGTTTCGGCGAAGACCCGCAAAGCTTCGGTGAACGCGCCGCTGCGGCGATCGAGGAGCGCATCCTCGCGGTCGGGCCCGAAAACGTCGCCGCCTTCATCGGCGAGCCGGTGCAGGGCGCCGGCGGCGTGATCATTCCGCCACCGGGCTATTGGAAGAAAGTCGAGGCGATCTGCCGCAAATACGGCATTCTGCTGATCGCGGACGAGGTCATTTGCGGCTTCGGCCGGCTCGGCGCGTGGTTCGGCTTCCAGCACTTCGGCATCAAGCCCGACATCGTCTCGATGGCCAAGGGACTGTCCTCCGGCTATATGCCGATCTCCGCGACCGCCGTCGCGGCGCCGATCGTCGCGCTTCTGAAGGAAAAAGGCGGCGAATTCATCCACGGTTACACCTATTCCGGACATCCGACCGCCGCCGCGGTGGCGCTGCGCAACATCGAGATCATCGCGCGTGAAGGACTCGTCGAACGCGTCGCCGAAGACACCGGCCCCTACCTTGCCGATGCGCTGTCCCGGCTCGCCGGCCAGCCGCTCGTCGGCGAGGCGCGCTCGCTCGGCCTGATCGGCGCGGTGGAGATCGTCGCCCGCAAGGGCACCAATCATCGATTCGGCGGCGAGGAAGGCCACGCCGGTCCGATCGTGCGCGACGCCTGCATCCGCAACGGCATCATGGTGCGCGCGATCCGCGACACGATCGTGATGTCGCCGCCGCTCATCATCACGCACGCGGAAATCGACCGGCTCGTCGACACCATCGATCGCTCGCTGCGCGAATCCGAAGCGGCGCTGCGTGGTCTCGAAGCCGCGGCCTAAGGCGGGCCGCAAGCCCGCGCTCAAGGCGTCCGCTCCCCCGGGCGCAGCGGCGCCGTCGTTGCACAGCAACGTGCACGCGGACCTCTCGCGCCGCTTCATCACCGGCCGGGTCGTGCCCGGCGGCCGGCTCTCGACGCGCGGCCTGGCCGAAGAGCTCGGCGTCAGCCAGACCCCGGTGCGCGAGGCCCTGAGCCGGCTCGCGGCGGAAGGCGCGGTGCAGATTCGCTCCAAAATGCGCATCGTCGTGCCGACGATGACCGAGGAACGATTCCACGAATTGCTTCTGTGCCGCGAATTGCTCGAGCCGGAGGCCGCCGTGCGCGCGCTGCCGCACATCGATGCGCAGCGCCTGCGCAAGCTCGCGCGCATCGACGATGCGATCGGCGTGGCAATCGGCGAAGGCGACCTGCACGCCTACATGCAGGGCAATTTCGACTTCCACTTCCTGATCTACGATGCACAGCCGCGCGGCATCCTCAACCGCCTGATCGAGATCCTGTGGCTGCAGTTCGGCCCCTACATGCGCGTGGTCTACGGGCGCGTGGGCACGGCCAACCTGGTCGACCAGCACGAGGTGGCGCTGCGTGCGATCGGCGCGGGCGACGCCGACGGACTGCGCCGGGCGATCCTCGCCGACATCCGCGACGGCATGGGTTTGATCGGCAAAAGCGGTTTCGTGTATGCTCGGGCGGACCATCTGTGATCACAAATGAAAAACAGCACCCGCCCGCATGCGCTCGACCCGAGCCCGCTCCACGCGCCCTCCTATTACGCGGCGACGGTGAACGCGCGGGTGCTGGCGCCCGCGCTCACGGATGAGCGCTCGACGCAGGTCTGCGTCGTCGGCGGCGGCTTCACGGGAATCTCCGCGGCACTGCATCTGGCTCAGCGCGGCATCGAGGTCGTTCTGCTCGAACAATCCCGGCTCGGCTGGGGGGCGACCGGCAGGAACGGCGGCCAGGCGCACGTCGGACTGCGCCGCGACCAGGAGTGGCTGGAGCGACACGTCGGCGAGAGCGGCGCCCGTCATCTTTGGGAACTCGCGCTCGAGGCACGCGCGCATCTCGATGCGTTGATCGAAACCTACCGGATCGAATGCGACTTCCGGCCCGGTCTGCTGCACGCCGATCACAAGCGTTCCTACACCGCGGCCACGCGCCGGCACGTCGATCACCTGCGCGAACGCTACGGCTACACCGCGATACGCTTCGTCGGCCGCGACGAGGTGCGGGCCATGGTGGCGACCGAGGACTATCACAGCGGTGCCATCGACGAGCGCGGCGGACACCTCCACCCGCTGAACTACGCCCTCGGGCTCGCCCGCGCAGCGCAGAGTCACGGTGCGAGACTGCATGAGGACAGCCGGGTCCTCGAGATCACGCGCAGCGGCACCGACTGGCAGGTGCGCACCGCGACGGCGCGCGTGCGCGCCGCGCAGGTGATTCTCGCCTGCAACGGCTACCTGCGCGGCATCGCGCCGACCGTGGAACGGCACGTGATGCCGATCAACAATTTCGTCGCGACCACCGAACCGCTCGGAGAGGACGGCGGCCGCGCACTGATCCGCGACGGCGTCGCCGTGTCGGACTCGCGATTCGTGGTCAACTACTACCGCATCACGGCCGACAACCGCCTGTTGTTCGGCGGTGGCGAAACCTATGGATACCGGTTTCCCGCCGACATCTGCGGCTTCGTGCGCCGGCATGCGCTGCGGATCTTTCCGCAACTCGCCGCGACGCGTTTCGAGTACGGCTGGGGAGGCACGCTCGGCATCACGCCGACGCGGATGCCCTTCGTTCGCGAAATCAAGCCGGGTTTCTACAACGTCAGCGGGTTTTCCGGACTCGGGGTGCTGCTCGCACCGTACTGCGGCAAGATTCTCGCCGACGCGCTCGCCGGCGAGCGGGCGGGTTTCGCACGCTTCGCGCAGGTGCCGGTGCCGGCGTTTCCGGGCGGGCCGGCCCTGCGCTGGCCGACGCTGGTCGCGGCGATGTCCTGGTACGCGCTGCGCGACCGGCTCTGATCAGATCGAAGGGAGTCCGACACATGACTGAGATCATTTCCGCCAACGCAACGACGGCCGACTGGGGCGATTTTCTGCGTGCGCATCCCGAGGTGAGCGGCCTGGATGCGTTCGTGATCGACGTCAACGGCAACACGCTCGGCAAGCGGATCGCGATCGCCGACGCCGCCAAGGTGTTCACCGACGGTGTGCAATTTTCCGCCTCGGCACTGCTCGCCGACAGTCGCGGCCTCGGCCAGAACGTGCAAGGCATGGGCACCTCCGATGGTGACCCGGACGGTAACGCCATGCCGATCCGCGGCAGTTTGTGCCGGACGCCGTGGACGCGCACGCCGACCGCCCAGGTCATCTGCGAGATGCGCCACGTCGAGACCGGCGAACCGTACTGGTTCGATCCGCGCGGCATCCTCGCCGCGGTCGTGCGCCGCTGCCACGAGGCCGGCATCCATCCGGTCGTCGCCTGCGAACTGGAGTTCTATCTGGTCGACCCGCGACGCACTGCCGACGGGCGGATCGCGCTCGCCGCCAGCGCGCCGAACACCGACCCGCCGCGCCGCGCGGCGAATCTGTCGATGGATGCGGTCGAATTGAACGCACTCTTCTTGAACCGTGTCGAGACCTCGGCGGCGACCCAGGCGGTGCCGGTCTGCGGCGCGGTTGCCGAATACGGCATCGGTCAGTTCGAGGTGAACCTTCGCCACGTCGCCGATCCGCTGCTCGCGGCCGACCATGCCGTGCTCCTGAAGCGCATCGTCAAGGGCGTCGCCCGGTCGATGGACATGCAGGCAACCTTCATGGCCAAGCCGTTCATCAATCAGCCGGGAAGCGGCCTGCACGTGCACGTCAGCGTCGCCGACGAACAAGGCCGGAATCGCTTCGGCGGTCCGGGAGGCGAGGCCACGCTGCGAAACGCCATCGCCGGCCTGCAGGCCTTGATGTACGACTCGATCGGCATCTGCGCGCCGAATCTGAATTCCTACCGCCGCCACCTCGGGCCCTTCGTGCCGAGGAACTGCGACTGGGGTTACAACAACCGCAGCGTCGCCTTTCGCATCCCGGCGGCCAAGGGCGAAGGTCGGCGCGTCGAGCACCGGGTCGCCGGCGCCGACGCAAGCCCCCACCTCGTCATGGCGAGCATTCTGGCGGGGATCCTGCACGGCATCGAACAGCGCCTGGAGCCGAGCGCCCCGGCCGAGGGACGCGCCGAGGGTGCCGCCAACGGCGGCTTCCCGGACGGCTTGTTCGACGCCCTCGAGCGCATGCGTAATTCGACGCTGCTGGCCCGCTACCTGCCGCGCCGGTTTCTAGAGGCGTTCCACGAGCTCAAGCGCAAGGAATACGCCGCCGTGATGCAGGAAATCGTTCCGGTCGAATATGATTTCTACCTTTGAGACGGCGGCTGCACGCGCCGGCATGGTCGCACTCGACACTGGGGGATGAATGAGTGACAAACTGAAGGCCAACTCGCTCTCGTTCTTCGAATCGATCATCATGGGGGTCGCCGGCAGCGCTCCGGGGTTCTCGATCGCGGTCGCCATATCGAGCCTGTTGATGACGGCCGGCATGGTCTCGCCGAACGCCGTGCTGGTGTTCGCATTGCCGATGCTCGGCATCGCACTCGCCTACAAGGGGCTGAACAAGAGAATCGCGAATGCCGGCGCGGCCTACGAATGGACCAAGATCGGATTCGGCAAATTCTTCGGCTACTTCTCCGGCTGGGCGCTGTTGATCGCCTCCATGGTCTTCATGGTCACGGGCAGCGTGCCGCTCGGCACCGCGACCATCGACCTGTTCGATCCCTCGCTCGCCGACAAGGTGTTGTTGACGACCAGCATCGGCGCGGTCTGGTTCGTGTTGATCGGCTGGGTGCTCATCTCGGGAATCGAGATCACGAGCAAGGTCCAGGTCGTCATGAGCTCGATCGAACTGCTGATACTTTTCGGCATCTCGGTCGCCGCGTTCCTGCGTACCAGCCTCGGGCATGCGGTCACGCCCTTCTCCTGGTCATGGTTCGGCTTCCATTACACGCGCGCGACCTTCGCCTCATCGGCGCTCATCGTCGTCTTTCTTTACTGGGGTTGGGACGTCACGGCCAACCTCGCGGAGGAGACGCGCAACGACCGGCCGAACGCGGCCGGCAACGGCGGCTTCCTCAGCGTGTTCGTCACGATCGCCTCGTTCGCCGCCTTCACGGTCGCGACTTTGATGATGTTCACGCTGCACGATGCGACCGGCTTCTCCGACAACCTGATCTATCACGTCGCGATCGCGGCCGGTCTCGGCCGGATCGGCGGTTACGCGGCGGCGCTCGCGCTGATCCTCTCGAGCATCGCCACGCTCGAAACGACCATGTTGCAGTTCTCCAGAACGCTGTTCGCGATGGGCCGGGACCGGGCGCTGCCGGCCTATTTCGGCGAGGTGCACGAACGCACCGTCACACCGGTGCGCACGATGTACCTGCTGCTCGTGATCGGTCTGGTGATGATCTTCTCCTCGAGCTTCATGCCCTCGATCGCGACGATCCTCGCCGACTCGGTCAATGCCATCGCGGTACAGGTCTCCTACTACTACGGACTCGCCGGCCTCGTCTGCGCGTGGCTGTACCGGGACAGCTATCGCGATTCGCTGGCCACTTTCCTGCAGTACGCGGTCGCACCCGCGCTGAGCGCGGTCGCGCTGATCGCGATCGGCATCTACGCGATCACGACCTTCAACACCACCACCAAAATCGTCGGCATCGGCGGACTGATCGCCGGGATCATCTTTTACCGCCCGCACGGATACCGCCGGCCGGCCGGCTCAAAATAGCGAGGTATCGGCCTCGTTGACGCACGCCGCGCCGTTGCCGACGATGGCCGCCAGCGCGGCCGCTTTCGGCTGGATCTGATCGCGATAGAAGCGCGCCTGCTGGCACTTGCCGGCGTAGAAGTCCGGATCATCCTTCAACCGACGGGCGGCCTCGACGTGTGCCTTTGCCATGCGCCAGGCACCGAACACCGTCCCGCACAGTTCCAGGTACGGCACAGCCACCGCCAGCGCGCCCGCGGGTCCGCCGCCCCCGATCCGCAGCAGCGCCGCGGTCGCCTCGCGCAAGGTGGATACCGCGGCCGCGGCCGCCTCGCAGCTGCGCCGCGCCTGCGGGTCCGACGACTGCGCCGAGCCGAGATCCTCGCCGACATGCTCGAGAAAGGCGAACATCGCGGCACCGGCGTCACGGCCGATCTTGCGGCCGACCAGGTCGCCGGCCTGAATGCCGGTCGTGCCCTCGTAAATCGTCGTGATGCGCGCATCGCGCAGATGCTGCGCGGCGCCGGTCTCCTCGATGAATCCCATCCCGCCATGCACCTGGATGCCGAGCGAGGCTGAGCGGATTCCGCGCTCGGTCGACCACGCCTTGATGATCGGTATCAACAGATCGGCGCGCGCGCGCGCCACCTCGCGCTCCCCGGCGTCGCGCGCATGGGCCGCCAGATCGAGCTGTAACGCGCCGTAGAGCGCAATCGCGCGGGCGGCGTCGGTGTGCGCCTTGATCGACATCAGCATGCGTCGCACATCGGCGTGTTCGACGATCGAGGACGCCTTGCCCTGGACACGCTGACGGGCCCAGTCGAGCGCCTGCTGGTAGGCGCGCTCGCCGAGCGCGTACCCCTCGAGCCCGACCGTGAGGCGCGCCGCGTTCATCATGATGAACATGTACTCGAGACCACGATTCGGTTCGCCGACGAGGTAACCGACAGCCCCGCCCGCATCTCCGTAGGCGAGCACGCAGGTCGGGCTCGCGCGAATGCCGAGCTTGTGTTCGATCGAAACGCAGCGCACGTCGTTGCGCGCGCCGAGGCTGCCGTCGTCCAGAACATGCACCTTCGGAACGATGAACATCGATATGCCCCGCGTTCCCGGCGCAGCCCCCTCGATGCGCGCGAGCACGAGGTGGATGATGTTCGAGGTATAGTCGTGATCACCGTAGGTGATGAAGATCTTCTGACCGAAGATCCGGTACGCCCCGCCATCCGGCACCGCGCGCGTGCGGATCGCACCGAGATCGGAACCGGCCTGCGGCTCGGTGAGATTCATCGTTCCGGTCCACTCGCCGCTGATCATCCGCGGCAGATACCGGTTCTGCTGCTCGCTGGAGCCGCAGTGGCGGATCGCCTCGACCGCGCCGCGCGTGAGCATCGGGCAGAGCTTGAAGGCAAGATTCGCGGAGGACCAGAATTCCTCGACCGCGGTGCAGAGCACCGTCGGCGCGCCCATGCCGCCGTGCTCGGCCGGTCCGCCGAGCCGCGTCCAGCCCGCATCGACGAAGCGCCGGAAGGCATCCTTGAAGGACGCCGGCATCAGCACGCCCTCGGGCGTCCATTGCGCGCCGGCGCGGTCACCGTCCGCACTGATGGGAGCCAGCACTTGCTCGGCGAAGCGGGCGGCTTGTTCGAGGACGTCGTCGGCGAATTCCGCCGAGTAATCCTCGAGGCCCGGCAGGCCGTACAAACGCGCGTCGCACGTCAATTCGTGCAACGCGAACCGCACTTCCCTCAGCGGTGCACGGTACATCGGCTCTCGCACCTCCGGCCCATGAACGCCGTCATTTTAACATCGAACCCGGGACACGCGAGCGTCTTCAGCCCCTCGCCCGCCGCCACCACCAGACCCCGTCCGCATCGCGATCGCGGCTCGCCCGGCCGGCGTTGACCAGCCTGTTCAGGTGCGCGACCGCCTCACCGGTCGCCATGCCGAGCACCGAGGCGCCGATCGGTCGCGTGAACAGCGCGCCGAACACGTCCACCGCCCGTCGCGGCTCGTCGAGTACTTGCTCAAGACGCGCCAAGCCTTCGCGATGCAGTGCCTCCAATTGATCGATGCGCGCGTGCAGGCCCTTGAATGGGCTGTTATGCGCGGGCAACACCAGCACATCATCGGGAATCCGCGCCTTGAGCATCGCCAGCGATTGCTGCCAGTCCGCGAGCGGGTCGGCGTCCGGTTCCGTCGGATAGACCGACACGTTCGAGGATATCCGCGGCAACACCTGATCGCCCGAGATCAGCAGCTTCAGCGTCGGACAATAAAGGCAGGCATGTTCGGGCGAATGGCCGTTGCCGACCACGACGATCCACTCGCGTCCGTCGATCGACAGCGATTCGCCGTCGCTGATGCGCCGGTAGGAGGCCGGCAAGGGATGGATCATCTGGCCGAAGGCGCCGAACTTCTCGACATAGCGTGCAAGTTCCGCCGCCCCCCAGCCGGCACTGCGATAGAACTCGACGCCGTCCGGCGGCGCCGTCCGCCCGGTGTCGGCGGCCATCAACCGGCAGGTTAGGTACTCCAGGCGCGTCATCCACAGGCGCGTCGAGAAGCGCTCCGTCAGCCATCCAGCGAGTCCGCAATGATCCGGGTGCATGTGGGTCACGAGCACCCGCGTCACCGCACGATCGCCGAGCGCGCCGGCGAGCGCCGCACTCCAGGCCTCGGTCGCCGCCGGCAGATTCAAGCCCGTGTCGACGATCGTCCAGCCCGGCCCGTCGGCGATCGCCCAGACGTTGATCCACGGCAACGCCATGAACAGCGGCATGCGCAGCCACAGCACACCCGGCGCGACCGTCACGGTCGAGCCGTAGCCGGTCCCCGGTTCGAGCGAGAACGGGTATTGTAGCGGCTCGGGCGTCATGCCGCCCTCCGCGGGCGGCGCGGGAGCCGCGATTCCCGGTCGATCGATTTCACCGCATTTCTCCGCAATTCCGCGCGATTCCACGCAAGCTGCGCGTTCACTGCGAACATGTTATCAGAACACGCCGGCGACACTCAGGTGCCGCAAAACGTGCGCAGCACGCGCTCCTGCGGCAAGGGCGGGCGCATGTACTCCTGATCCGCGGCACCACCCTCGAACGGGCGAGACAGAGCGATCGCCAAGCCGGTGAAAACGGACAGGTCGTCGCGCGAAACCGCCGCCTCGATCGCACGCTCGATCTGGTGATTGCGCGGTATGAGCGCCGGATTCACGCGCCGCATCGCCGCCGCGCGCTGCCAGGCAACGGCCGGTTCGGCCGCGAGACGCGCGCGCCAGGCCGATGCCCAGCGATCGAATTCCGGGGCGCGCGCTAATAAGGCGCGCGCCCGCGCATCCCCGCCCGCCTCATCCGCGAGGTCGCAAAGCGCCCGAAAGGCGAGCGTGAAATCCAGCTCAAAGCGGTGCAACATCCCAAGCCAATCGTTGACGAGTTGTGCATCCTCTTGCCGGTCGGTCGAGAAGCCGAGTTTGCGACGCATGCCATCGAGCCAGCAGACCTCGAAGCGGGGTGTGAAATCCGCAAGCGCCTCGTTCGCGAGTTCCACGGCAGTTTCCGGGCGTGGATCGATGAGCGGCAGCAGAGTCTCGGCGAAGCGCGCCAGGTTCCACGTCATGATCTGCGGCTGGTTCGCGTATGCGTAGCGGCCGAGACGGTCGATCGAACTGAAAACCGCGGCCGGATCATAATGGTCGAGAAACGCACAAGGTCCGTAATCGATCGTTTCGCCGCAAACGCTCGTATTGTCCGTGTTCATCACCCCGTGCACGAAGCCGACGTGCATCCAGCGCGCCACCAGCATCGCCTGCCGATCGATCACCGCCTGAAGCAATGCAAGCGGCGGCCGCGTCGCCTCGCGCGCCTGCGCAAAGTGGCGCCCCATCACGTGCTCGGCGAGCAGACCGAGTCCTTCGACATCGCCGCGCGCGGCGAAGAACTCGAATGTGCCGACGCGCACATGACTGGCCGCGACGCGCGTCAGGATCGCACCCGGCAGCGGCTGGTCGCGGATCACGATCTCGCCGCTTGCGACCGCGGCGAGCGCGCGCGTCGTCGGGATGCCGAACGCGTGCATCGCCTCGCTCACCAGGTATTCGCGCAACACCGGACCGAGCGCCGCGCGGCCATCGCCCCCGCGCGAGAAAGGCGTCGGCCCGCTGCCCTTCAGCTGGATCTCCCGGTACTGGCCCGCACGGTCGCACACCTCGCCTAGCAGCACCGCCCGGCCGTCGCCGAGTTGCGGCACGAAATGCCCGAACTGGTGTCCCGCGTAGGCGGCCGCGATCGATTCACAGCCCGGCGCGAGCGCATTGCCGGCGAACAGCGCGCCGAGCGTCTCCTCGTCGGCGCCCTCGAGGTCCAAACCAAGCTCGACGGCGAGCGGGCGGTTGAAGGCGAGCAGCCGCGGGCTTGCGACCGGTTGGGGAACGACACGCGCAAAAAACCGCTCCGGCATGCGGGCATAGCCACTCCCGAACAACGGCTGGGAGCGGTCGGCGAGGACTTGGTCGGTGGCGTCGGTCATGGGCTTTGCGCGGATCCTACGGGCGGACGGCCCGCGCCCGCAAGCAGTCGACCCGGAACGTCGCCTAGGGCAATAGGTTATTTTCACTATTGCGCAAATAATAAATAATATTTAGAGTCGTTCCTTCGAACCCGATAGGAGCCAACGTGATGCCCGCCAAGCCGAACAGCATCGAGGCCCTGGGGCGCTCGGCCGGACAGGCGGCCGGATTTCTGCGCACCCTCGCCCACGCGGGGCGGCTGCGCATCGTCTGCGCCCTGATGGACGGCGAGTTGTCGGCGAGCGGACTCGCGCGTCATGCCGGGCTCGCCGCCCCGGCGCTGTCGCAGCAGGCGATGATCTTGGAGTCCTCGGGACTGATCGCGCGTCGCCGGGACGGCCGTTCCGTGATGTACCGGCTTTCCTCGGAGAGGGCGCGAGACCTCGCCATGCTCTTGTACCGGATGTTCTGCGATACACCCCCGACCAAAGGAGTCAGAAGATAGCCATGCATCCCTATCCGCATCGTTACGAAGTCGCCGCCACGGGCGCCGCCACCGGCATGGTCGCCGTGAGCGCCGAGACACTGCCGTCACTCGAGACCGCCGCGCCCCCGGAATTCGACGGCCCCGGCGGGGTCTGGTCGCCCGAATCGCTGCTGGTCGCCGCGGTCGCAAACTGCTTCATCCTGACGTTTCGCTCGATCGCCCGCGCGGCACATTTCGAGTGGACCGAACTGCGTTGCGAGGTGCACGGCGTGCTCGAACGCGCGGGCGGCGTTACCCAGTTCACGAGCTTCACCTCGCACGCGCGGCTCACCGCGCCACCCGGCGTCGACCGGCCGAAGGGGCTGGAACTGCTCGAGCGGGCCGAGAAGCTGTGCCTCGTCGCCAACTCACTGCGCGGCGAGCGTCACCTCGAGGCCGAGATCATCGAGTCCGCGGCGTGAATACGGGCATGCGGGCGATCGGCGGCTACGCGCTCATCGGCTTCGCGATCGCGGTGTTCGCGACGCGATACCTGCACGCCGCGCGGGTGCGCCGCCGCATTCCGCAACTGCTGCGCGCCGGCGCGCAGATCGTGGATGTGCGCTCGCCGGCGGAATACGCGGCCGGCCATGCCGCGCGCAGCCGCAACATCCCGCTCGAGCAGCTGGAGCGGCGCGCCGGCGAACTCGACAAGAAGCAGTGCGTGATCCTGTGCTGCGCCTCCGGCACGCGCAGCGCGATCGCTCTCGGCAAGCTGCGCCGTCTGGGTTTCGAGGATGTGCAGAACGCCGGATCGTGGCGCGGCCTGCAGCACGGCGCATGAAAGCACCTTCAGCGCGAACGCGGCTTACACCGGGCGTCACGGCGTCGAGCGGCGCCGCGGATCCCGGCACCCGGCGCGCAATAGGCGCGGTTCAGCACCTCGAGGATCGCGAGCGATGGACCCGGGGCGAGCGCGTAGTGGACGGTCTGGGAGCGCCGCGAACTCGTGAGAACGCCGGCCGCGCGCAGGACGCCAAGATGCTGCGACAAGGCCGACTGGCTCAGGGACAGGCTCGCATTGATTTCGCCGACCGAACGCGGCCCGCCGAGCAGCACGCACAGCACCCGCAGGCGTTGCTCGTTGGCGAGCGCCTTCAGGAAGGCGGCGGCCTCGCCGGCGTGAGTGCGCACATCGGCGCTGGCCGGCGGTTGGGTGGCCCTGCCTTTCATAAGTATTTGCTAATTTAGCATTCGTTGATATGATTGGCCAGGGTGATTCATGCGCGGCACAGACGCCGCCCGAAGGAGAACGAAGATGAGCATCGATCGTTTGGTATTGCGTTTCGCCGGTGGTTTCGTGCTCGCGAGCCTCGTGCTCGCCCACTACCTCGACGCCAACTGGCTCTGGTTCACGGCGTTCGTCGGTGCGAACCTGCTGCAGTCCTCGTTCACCGGATTCTGCCCGCTCGCGATCGTGCTGAAAAAGCTCGGCGCGCGCCCCGGCAACGCGTTTACCTGAAGCGCAGCGGCGTCCATGCGTCCCCTGCGTCCGACCCTGCCCACCGCCGCGCTGTGCGCGCTCGCCCTCTCCCTGGCCGGCTGTGGCGCCAAGAGCCCGCCGCCTGCGCACCCGGCCGAACCGCCGCTCGCGAGCCTCGTCGTGCAGCCTCGGCCGATCCCGCTCGAACGCTACGTGGACGGCACGGTCGAGGCGGTGAATCAGGCGACGCTTTCGGCCCAGACCAGCGGACGGGTGGTCGCGATCTACTACGACGTCGGCGATGTTGTGCCGGCCGGCGCGGTGCTCATGCGTCTGAAGGGCGCCGAGCAGCGCGCGGGGCTCGACGCGGCACAGGCCGGCTTGAAGGAGGCTCGCGCCCGTGATGCCGAGGCGGCGGCGAACTATCGGCGCATCGACGCCATGTTCAAGCGCCGGGTCGTCTCGAAGGCCCAGTTCGACCGGGCGAACGCCGATCAGGCCGCCGCCGCCGCTCATCTGCAGGCCGCGCTGGCCGGAGTCGCCGCGGCGCGCGAAGGCGTCGGCTACACCGAGATCCGCGCGCCGTACGCCGGCGTGATCGGCAAGCGCCTGGTCGATGTCGGCGAGAGCGTGCAACCGGGCACGCCGCTGATGACCGGCTTGTCGCTGAGCCGGCTGCGCGTCGACACCAACGTGCCGCAGAGCATCCTCATGCAGGTCAGCCGCCTGAAGCAGGCGGCGGTCTACGCCGGCGGCCGGCGGGTGATGGCCACCAATATCACGATCTTCCCGGAGGCTGCGACCCCGTCGAGCACCTTCCGGGCGAGACTCGAACTGCCGCCGGGCGCGCTCGACGTCGCGCCGGGCATGTACGTGAAGGTCGGTCTCGTGACCGGCACGGCCGAGCGGCTGCTCGTTCCGGCATCCGCCCTGGTGGTGCACAGCGAGGTCACCGCGCTCTACGTGCTCGGTGCGAAGGGCTGGCCATCGCTGCGCTATGTGCGCCCAGGGCGCCGCATCGGCGCCGAGATCGAGATCCTCGCGGGTCTGGGCGCCGGTGAGCGCGTCGCGCTCAACCCGACCGCCGCGGCCGCACGCATCGCCAACGCGGGAAACCGGCCGTGAGTCGACCGCTTGGTTTCAGCGGACGGGTGGCGCGGTACTTCCTCGAGAACCAGCTGACGCCCCTGCTCGCGCTGACGGCGTTGCTGATGGGCATCTTCGCGCTGGCGGTCACGCCGCGCGAGGAGGATCCGCAGATCGACGTCACCTTCGCGAACATCTTCATTCCGTTCCCAGGCGCGAGCGCCCGACAGGTCGAAAACCTGGTCGCGACGCCGATGGAAAAAGTGCTCGGCGAGATCTCCGGGGTCAAGCACATCTATTCGGTGTCGCGGCCGGGGCTCGCCGTGCTCACGGTGCAGTACCAGGTGGGCATCCATCGCAACGACGCCATCGTCCGACTCTACAACGCCGTCTACTCGAACGAGGACTGGCGCCCGCCGGGCACCGGCATACTGCAACCGCTGATCAAGCCGAAGAGCATCGACGACGTGCCGATCCTCACGCTGACGCTGTGGAGCAAGGATCCGCGGCTCGGCGGCGACGTGCTCGGCAAGGTCGCACGCTCGATGATCAGCGACATCAAACGCGTGCCGAACACCCGCGACGTGTACACGGTGGGCGACACCAAGCCAAGTGTGCACGTCGAACTCGACCCGGCGCGCCTCGCCGCCGCGGGCCTGACGGCCGCGGACATCGCCGCCTCGCTGCAGGCGGCCAATCTGGTGCGCCAGGCGGGCCACGTGATCAGCGGCGGCCTGTCCGTGCCGGTCCAGGCCGGCGCGTTCCTCGCCAGCCGGGCCGACATCGGCGGCTTGATCGTTTCGGCGCGCGACGGCAAGCCGATCTACCTCGACGACGTCGCCACCGTCACCGAGGCGCCGCAGACGCCGTCGCAGTACGCCTGGTTCGGCACCGGGCCTGCCGGCGTAAAATCAGGTTTGCCGCGGATCGCGCAAACTCCCGCCGTCACGATCGCGATCGCGAAAAAACCGGGCAGCAACGCGATCGACGTCGCGACCGCGGTGATCCGGCGCATCGACCAACTCAAGGGGATCATGATTCCGAAGGGAGTCGAGGTCACCGTGACGCGCAACTACGGCGTGACCGCCGATCAAAAGGCCCGCAAACTGATGGAGAAGCTGGTGTTCGCGACCACGTCCGTCGTATTGCTGGTGCTGCTGACGATGGGACGGCGCGAGGCGGTGGTCGTCGGCGCCGCGGTGATGGTCACGCTCGCCGCGACCTTGTTCGCCTCCTGGGCCTGGGGTTTCACGATCAACCGGGTGTCGTTGTTCGCGCTCATCTTCTCGATCGGCATCCTCGTCGATGACGCAATCGTCATCGTCGAGAACGTGCACCGGCATCGCTCGTTCGACAAGGCGCCGCTCTCCGAGGTGATTCCGCGCGCCGTCGACGAGGTCGGCGGACCGACGATTCTCGCAACCTTCACCGTGATCGCCGCCCTTCTGCCGATGGCATTCGTGTCCGGCTTGATGGGGCCGTACATGAGTCCGATCCCGATCAACGCGAGCATGGGCATGATGATCTCGCTCGCGATCGCGCTCGCCTTCACGCCATGGATGTGCCGCAAGCTGCTCGCCGGCGGCGGCCACGGCGCCGGCCACGATGCGGGGACGCCCTCCGCCGCGGACGCCCCGGCCGCGCGGGACACCGACGAGGTCGCGCCGGAGACGAGGGTTCACCGGCTGTTCGCCCGCCTGATGAACCCGTTCCTGAATGTCGAACACGCGCAACGCAACCGCCATCGTCTCTACCTCGGCACGCTCGGCGCGATCGTGATCGCCGTGCTGCTCGTCGTGGTGCAGCTGGTGGTGCTGAAGATGCTGCCGTTCGACAACAAATCCGAATTCCAGGTGATCGTCAACATGCCGGACGGAACACCGGTGGAGAACACGGCGCGCGTCCTGTCGGCGCTCTCCGGGATCATCCGCCGCGTGCCGGAAGTGACCAACTACCAGGCCTACGCCGGCACCGCCGCGCCGATCGACTTCAACGGTCTCGTGCGCCAGTACTATCTGCGCCAACAGGGCAACCTCGGCGACCTGCAGGTCAATCTGGTCGACAAGAGCGAGCGCAGCCGCAAGAGCCACGACATCGCGATGGCGGTGCGGCCGGCGCTCGCGGCGCTCGGCAAGCGCCTGGGTGCCGCATCGATCCAGGTCGTCGAGGTGCCGCCGGGTCCGCCGGTGCAGGCGCCGATCGTCGCCGAGATCTTCGGTCCGAACTACCCGGCTCAGGAGCGGGTCGGACGCGCGCTGCGCAAGCTGTTCGACACGACTCCGGGCATCGTCGACACCGACGACAGTCTGCCGTCGGGGCCGCCGCGTTATGAGATCGAGCTCGACCGGGCCAAGGCCGCGCTGCTCGGCGTGCCGCAGGCCGAGGTGACGAACGCGCTGGTGACGGCGCTGTCAGGATACGATGCGACCTACATTCACTCGGGCGCCGAACGCGACCCGATCGCCGTACGCCTCGAACTTCGACCGGCGGACAAGGACGGCCTCGGTCAGGCGTTGCAGATGCCGGTACGCACCTCGGATGGGAAGTTGCTGCCCTTGTCCGAGGTCGTCAAAGTCGTCAAAAGACCGTGGGAAGCGACCATTTACCACAAGGATCTGCTGCCGGTCGTGTTCGTGACCGGCGACATGGCCGGCCGCACCGACAGCCCGCTGTACGGCATGTTCCGGATCGTCTCGCGGGTCTCGAAGACCCTGCTCGACGGCCACCACGTCGCGCAGCGCTTCATCAGCCAGCCGAACCGCCTCAGCAATTTCAGCATCAAGTGGTCCGGCGAGTGGCAGATCACGTACGAAACCTTCCGCGACATGGGCATCGCCTATGCGGTCGGCTTGATCTTCATCTATCTGCTGCTGGTGGCGCAGTTCGGTTCCTACCTCGTGCCGCTGATCGTCATGGCGCCGATCCCGCTGACGATCATCGGCGTGATGCCGGGACACGCGCTGCTCGGCGCCCAGTTCACCGCGACCTCGATGATCGGCATGATCGCGCTCGCCGGCATCATCGTGCGCAATTCGATCCTGTTGGTCGACTTCATCAACCGGGAGGTCGAATCCGGTCAGCCGCCCGCCCAGGCGGTCATTCGCGCGGCGGCGATCCGCGCCCGGCCGATCGTGCTCACCGGGCTCGCGGCGATGATCGGCGCGTTCTTCATCGTCGACGATCCAATATTCCAGGGGCTCGCGATCTCGCTGATCTTCGGGATCCTCGTGTCCACCATGTTGACGCTGATGATCATTCCGTTGCTCTACTACGGCTACCTCGTGCGGCGGCGTGCGCGGACCGTTCACTAAGGATGGGGGGGAGTTTCCATGGCACATGTCATCGTGATCGGCGCCGGCCTCGGCGGCATTCCTGCCGCCTTCGACCTGCGCAAACGTCTGGCGAAGGAACACCGCGTCACCCTGATCGGGGAGCGTTCCTACTTCGAATTCACGCCCTCGAATCCCTGGATCGCGGTCGGCTGGCGCACCACGGAACAGACCCGGGTCGAAATGCGCGAACCGCTCGAGCGCAAGGGCATCGAGTGGATCGTCGGCCGCGTGCAAGGCATCGACGCGGAAAAATCGGCACTCAGTCTCGCCGACGGCAAGAATCTGAGTTACGACTACCTGGTGATCGCCACCGGCCCACGGCTCGCGTTCGACGAGGTGCCCGGCCTCGGCCCCGAGGGCTTCACCCAGTCGGTCTGCAGCCAGGATCATTCGGCGCAGGCCTGGAATCGCTATCAGGAATTTCTCGACAACCCCGGCCCGGTGATCGTCGGCGCGGCGCCCGGCGCGAGCTGCTTCGGCCCGGCCTACGAAACGGCGATGATCATCGATGCGGATCTGCGCAAGCGCAAGCTGCGTGACCGCGTGCCGATGACCTACGTGACCAGCGAGCCTTACATCGGCCACATGGGCCTCGGCGGAGTCGGCGACAGCAAGGGCTTGATGGAATCGGAGCTCAGGGAACGCCACATCAAATGGATCACGAACGCGAAGATCACGGCCGTCGCGGCCAACGAAATGAGCGTCCAGGAACTCGACGACGCCGGCGCCGTCAAGAAGGAGCACAAGCTGCCGTTCGCGTACAGCGCGGTGATTCCGGCATTCAAGGGCGTCGATGCGGTCGCGGCGGTGACGGGACTGTGCAACCCGCGCGGCTTCGTGCTGATCGACAAGCATCAGCGCAATCCGAAGTATCCGAACATCTATTCGGTCGGGGTCTGCGTCGCGATCCCGCCGGTCGAGGTGACCGTGGTCGCGACCGGCGCACCGAAGACCGGTTACATGATCGAATCGATGGTCTCGGCGGCGGCTGCGAACATCGCCGCCGCGATCGCCGGCGCGCCGATCGAGGCGCAGGCGACCTGGAATGCGATCTGCATCGCCGACTTCGGGGACACCGGCGCCGCGTTCGTGGCGTTGCCACAAATTCCGCCGCGCAACGTCACCTGGTCGCGCAAGGGCAAGTGGGTGCATCTGGCGAAGATCGCCTTCGAGAAGTATTTCCTGCGCAAGGTGCGCACCGGCTCCCTGACCCCGATCTACGAGACCTACGTCCTAAAGGCCTTGGGTGTCGTCTCATTGAAAGGCGGCGAGCGCTGATGTGGCGCGCGATCGGCACGCACCGCCGCGCCATCGCAGCGGCGGCCGCAGGCCTCGCGCTTGCGGCCGCGCTCGGCGCACCGAGACCGGCGGGCGCCGAAACGCTCACCGACGCCTGGCGAATGGCGCTGCACCGCAACGGCGAGATCGCCGCCTCGCGCAACCAACGCTCGGCGGCCGATGCCGAGCGCACCGCCGCCGAGCGCGGCCGCTGGCCGACGCTCGCCGTCGAGGGCGGCTACACGCAGCAGAACCAGTCGCCGCATCGCGACATCCAGACGAGCAGCGGCCCGGTCCCCGCGCCGAAGATCTGGAAACACCACGGCGACGG
>VFSW01001851.1_pt1 | contig 32041 bp, 24 predicted proteins | sample 5358111 | NCBI WGS metagenome assembly VFSW01 (sample SAMN11554181, study PRJNA540505) | mine drainage metagenome | isolation source: sediment from site ElyBrook_90M | place: USA: Ely Copper Mine, Vershire, VT | collected 2017
TCCCCCTTCCACTTCAGGGAGGGGTTAGGGGTTAGGTCTTCTCTGTCGCGTGGCGAGCGCTTTCGCTCTCCGCCTTTCGTGACGATTGCCCGTAAACATTGCATTTAATGGGTTTGTTTTTTCATTTTCATCTTCGCGGGATGACGCCGCCGGAGGTCCTTGGCGGCCGCGGCTGAGAGAGTCGTGCGGCGAGGCCGCGCGGGGCGTTGCCCCGGAAGTATCGCCCGAATGCCGCGCGCGGCCGTAGTTTTGAATCGGAGAAAATGCACGATTCTGCTGGATAAAGTGGGTTTGTTTTTGCATTTTTGCATTTGCAGCGGTTCCCATCCGCGTTGCTTTCAAACCCCGCAAATCGGACATCGCGGCACGAATGGCCCGGTCGAGCTTGCCCTGATATCGACCAATCGCGGCCGCCTCGCGCGGACCGGCGATCGTCGGCCCCCATAGTCCGGCGCGGCGTAACTCTTCCCGTTGATTCTCCAAGGCTTCGGCCTCGGCCGGCTCGGCCGCGGCGATGCGCGCCTCGAGGTGGGAATAGCGACGGGACTCGCTGCCATAGCGGGTTCCTCTTTGGATATGGCCGCGCGAAGCGGCGACCGTAACCTTTCAGTATTTCCTCATGACAAGGAGTTGTCTAGTCTGCGGTCGATCGAGGTTTTCAGCTTGCCGAGACGGCCAAAGTTGCGAGGGAAGACCGCGGCGCCACATCGCGGGCGCATCCAGGCCCAGGGCGGAGGCGTCGAGCAGTCGGTAAGCTGGAGCCGGCAGACTCCACCAACCGAAAGTGAGATGCTGGCGATGGTGGGACAACTCCGAGGCGAAACTGACTCCGGCAGAGCGTAGGATGCGAGAAACGGAGTTCGAAAAGTTACGCGAATACATTCATCGAGCCTCCGCAACTCCGAGCGGTAACGGGTCTTCGCACCAAAGACCTTTCCGTTTCGACCGATTGGCGGGATTCGTATAGATCTGGAAGTGCTCAGGGGAACCGCTTGCGTGCCTAATCCGAGGAAAAGGAATTAATGCGCCTGTTTGCGCGTTTTCTCGAAGACCCGAAAGAGTATGCCAAAGCCGAAAAGCTCTGGGTGCAGACGTGGTTTGCCCTGACTCGTGGGCTCGGTCAGCAGAAACAATGGCGAGTACCCTGGTTCGAAAACAAATTTGCAAATGGCGAACCATGTCTTGACGGCAATCCGATTTTTTCTGCGGTTGACCGACGCCGTCGTCTCGCAGTCCGCGTACTTCAGGACGTGCCCGATGCGAAAGATGACAGACCTGACCTCGTCTACTGGACAGATAAATTCGGAAAGGGAGATCCGGAAGAACTGGACCAACTCGTCATCGGATGCGTCTTATCCGATGAAACCCTCGCGCAAGCAACCGACCTCATGACGAAGTGGGCGAAGAACGGCTCACTGGAAGAATCAGTCCGCCCCGCCAAGACTCATCGGAAAGCACTTACTACCGCAGCGCGCCGTCGCGCCTCGCGCGCTTGAGAATTTCACCGGCTCGGCATGATAATGCGCGCTCATTGAACGAACGTTTAATGATTGAGGTTCGACATCATGGGAAAGCCGCTTGAAGGTCTGAAGGTCGTCGAGATCGCCCAGGAAATCCAGGGTCCGTTTGCCGGATTGTTTCTTGCCAGCCTCGGCGCCGACATCATCAAGATCGAGAACAAGGAGACCGGCGATCTTAGCCGTTGGATGCTCGCGCAACTCATCGGCGGTCCCGACGTCAAGAACGCCGCCGTCTCGCATTACTTCATCGCGATGAATCGCGGCAAGCGCAGCATCACGGTGGACCTCAAAAAGCCCGACGGCATCGAGATCGTGCGGCGCCTCGCCAAGTCATGCGACATCCTGCTGACGAATTATCGCCCCGGCGTGATGGAGCGCCTGGGGCTCGGCTTCGAAGACCTCAAGAAGCTCAATCCGAAAATCATTTTCGCGCAGGGAAGCTCATGGGGTCCGATCGGGCCGTGGAAGATGCGGCCGAGCCGTGACACGCTCGCGCAGGCCGCCAGCGGCATCATGGCGAAAGGCGGCTTCGATAAGGACCCGCCGCTGCCGGCGCCGATTTTCGTCGCCGATCATTCGGGCGCCCTCAGCCTCGCGGCAGGAATCCTCGCGGCAGTCGTCGCGCGCGATCGCACCGGCGAGGCGCAACGCGTCGACGCCTCGATCTACGGCACCATGATCGCGATGCAGGGGATGGAGATAAATTACACGTCGATTACCGATCAGGAGCCGGAGCGCGCAGGCCGCGGGCATCAGTTTCTGCACGGCGTATGGGGCGCGTTCCCGACCAAGGATGGCCATATCTGCATTGCGGGCGTCGACGAGAAGCGCTGGCCCGCGTTCTGCAAAATCATGGGCATCGAGCATCTGCAGAATGATCCGGCCTACAGCGACAACGTGGTGCGCAACTTTCACGGTGACAAAATCCAGGGCGTCCTCGACAAGATTTTTCCGAATAAGACCAGCAAGGAATGGCTCGCCGAACTCAACGATGCCGATATCCTCGCGACCGAGGTCGTCGACTATCACAACATGCTCAAGAGCGAGCAGGCGCGCATCAATGGATACCTGCTCGAACTCGATCACCCGGTGGCCGGCAAAGTTCTCGTCAGCGGCCAGCCGGTGACGATCAATGGCGAGGTGCCATCGCAAGCGGAGATGCCGCCCGAGCACGGACAGCATACCGAGGAGATCCTGCTCGAGGCTGGCTACTCGTGGGAGGACATCGGAAAATTGCAGGAAAGCGGTGCGGTGTAAGTCCCCCACAGTCTTGGCGGCATGGCATCGACATTTTGATCGCTCTAGAATGCGAACCTCTTACTCATTGAGAGGTTGCAATGGCATCCGGGACTGACATCGCGGAAATCAGGGCGCGCGAGATTCTCGACTCGCGCGGTAACCCCACCATCGAAGTTGATGTGCGGCTCGCGTCGGGCGCAATGGGGCGCGCGGCCGTCCCCTCGGGTGCATCGACGGGTATCCATGAGGCGCTGGAGTTGCGTGATGGCGATGCGAAACGCTATGGCGGCAAAGGCGTACTCAAGGCAGTTGCCAACGTCAACACGAAAATCGCCGCCGCGCTCAAGGGCTTCGATGCGACTCGGCAGGCTGCCCTCGACGCCAAGCTCATCGCGCTCGACGGCACCGAGAACAAGGCCAGCCTCGGCGCCAACGCGATGCTCGGCGTTTCCCTCGCCACTGCGCACGCGGCGGCCGCAGCGAAAAATCTTCCGCTCTATAAATATTTGAATCCCGACGCCCACCTCATGCCGGTGCCGATGATGAACGTGCTCAACGGCGGCAGCCACGCCGACTCCAGTGTCGATATGCAGGAGTACATGATCGTTCCGGTCGGCGCGCCCACGATGGCCGACGCAGTTCGCATGGGCGCCGAAGTTTTTCATGCGCTCGCGGCGGTGCTGAAGAAGCGCGGGCAATCCACCAACGTCGGCGACGAGGGTGGCTTCGCGCCGAATCTTGGCAGCAACCAGGAGCCGATCGAGGTCATCCTCGAAGCGATCGCGAAGGCCGGCTACAAGCCCGGCGCCGATGTCGCCCTCGCGCTCGACCCGGCCTCCAGCGAATTCTTTGACGACGGGAAATATGTCTTCGCGCGCTCCGACAAGAAGGCGCGCACCGCCGACGAGATGGTGAAGTTTTACGCCGACTGGCTTTCGCGCTATCCCATCGTGTCGCTTGAAGATGGCCTCGCCGAGGACGACTGGGCCGGATGGGCAACGCTCACGAAGGAACTCGGCGCGAAGGTGCAGCTGGTCGGCGACGACATCTTCGTGACCAACACCAAGCGGCTGGAGCGTGGCATCAAGGAAGGCATCGCCAATTCGATCCTTATCAAGGTGAATCAGATCGGCACGCTGACCGAGACGCTGGGCGCGATCGAAATGGCGCGCAAGGCCGGCTACACCTCGGTCATCTCGCATCGCTCGGGCGAAACCGAGGACACGACGATAGCCGACCTCGCGGTCGCCTCCGGCGCGGGCCAAATCAAGACCGGCTCGATGAGCCGCAGCGAGCGTATCGCCAAGTACAACCGGCTGATTCGCATCGCGGAAGAGCTCGGCAGCCGCGCAGTCTATCCGGGCGCATCGGTTTTCAAGCGCGCGGCGGTGAAGTGATGGCGAGACCTCCGGTTGCGGCGCTGATCATTTTCGACGGATGGGGCATTCGCGCGGCGCGCGAGGCCAACGCGATCGCGATGGCGAAAACGCCGACCATGGATCGCCTCTATAAAACCCAGGCGCACTCCGAGGTCGACGCGTCGGGCGAGTCGGTCGGGCTGCCGCCCGGCATCATGGGGAATTCCGAGGTCGGCCATCTGACCATCGGCGCCGGTCGCGTGATCTATCAGGACGTGATGCGCATCACCAAGGCGATCGAGAAGAGCGACTTCTCGCGCAACCCCGCGCTGCTCAATGCGATCCGGAACTCCGCCGGCCATACGTTGCACATCTGGGGCCTGCTTTCCGACGGCAGCGTGCACAGCCACATCGATCATCTGATCGCGCTGCTCGATCTCGCGGCGAAGAATGGAGCGGGGGAGATCGCCGTGCATGCCGTCCTGGATGGACGCGACAAGCCGCCGCGCTCCGCCCTGCCGTTCATCGCTCGAGTGGAAGCGAAGTTGAAGGAACTCGGACGCGGCCGCATCGCCACTGTAAATGGGCGTTACTATGCGATGGATCGTGACAAGCGATGGGATCGCGTCGAACGCGCATGGCGCAACATCGTCGAGGGTGATGCTCCCGTGGTCGCATCGGCGCGCGAGGCAGTAGAAAAATTCTACGCTGTGGACAAGAGCGACGAGTTTGTCGAGCCGGTTTCCATCGGCAAGCCGAGCCGCGTCAACGATGGCGACCAGATCATCTGTTACAACTACCGCGCCGATCGCGCGCGCGAATTGACCAGCGCGCTCGCACTCGAATCATTCAGCGGATTCGCGCGGACCAGATTTCCAAAGGTCGGCTACGTCTGCATGACCGAGTACGAGCGCAGCATGAACCTCGCGACCGCATTCGGCCCCGAGGATTTGAAGAACACGCTGGCCGAGGTTTTCGCGCGCGAGAAAATCCGCAACATCCGCATCGCCGAGACCGAGAAGTATGCGCACGTGACTTACTTCCTCAACGGCGGCGCTGAGAAGCCGTTTCCCTTCGAGGAGCGCGTGCTGATTCCCTCGGCCAAGGTCGCAACCTACGACCTCGAGCCGACGATGCGCGCCAGGGACATCGCCGAGCGCGCCGCCAAAGAGGTCGCATCGGGCAATGTCGATGTCATCGTAATTAACTTCGCCAATCCCGACATGGTCGGCCATACCGGCGTAATGGCTGCGACGGTGAAAGCGGTCGAGGCGACCGACGTGGCGCTCGGCATCGTCATCGAGGCGCTGGAAAAACGCGGCGGCGTCGCGCTCATCACCTCCGATCATGGCAACGCGGAGTTCATGGCCGATCCGGCGACGGGGCAGGCGCACACCGCGCACACCACCAATCCGGTGCCGCTGATCATCTTCGATCCTTCTTATAAGGGAGATCTCAGGAATGGCGCGCTCTTCGATGTCGCGCCGACCTTCCTCGGGATGTTGGGCATCGCGAAACCCGCCGAAATGACCGGCCACGATTTGCGCATCCCGAAGCCTTAATTTCCTCGTCCGATTCTTAACCCTCGCCCGATGGGCGAGGTTGGTCCCGAGTCTGCGAGGGACCTGGAGTGGGACCTTATCCAGCGCGTCCTCGCGCGATTATGGAATTCTTTATTCTTCCAATGGGTAAGGACCAGAATTCCTGAATCGCGCGCGAAGCACGCGCTGAATAAGGTCCCCCTCCTGATTGCTCGCTCCGCTCGCAACCATCCTCCCCCATCGGGGGAGCGAATAAGACAAATCGTCGCTATGGTGAGAGCAGCGAGCGGATGAGCGGCAGATGTTGGCGCCCGAGGTAGACCTCGCCATTTACGATGTAGCTCGGTACCTCGAAGACGCCCGCTTCGCGCAGCTCCGATTGGATGCGCGCGAGGTCGGCGCGGCCTGCGCCTTTCACGAATGCCTCGAATCCTGAACCTGACGCCCCGATCTCGTTGAGCAAGGCGGCAATCGCACGCTCATCTTCAAGGTTGAGTGCCTCGCGCCAGTACCGCTCAAACACGCGCTCCACGTACGCGCGCGCGATCGAGGGTCCTTGGCGCTTGGCCCATAGCAGACCGATCGCCGCGACAGTCGAATCGGTTTCCCGATGGAGGCCGCGAAGATCGAAGCCACGATCCGCTGCGTAGCGAAGCACATCGCGATCGATGTATTCGGCGCGAATGCGACGATGACGTGAGCCGCGATCATTTCCGGTATTCGCCGGGCCCGGCGAATTTCCTTGACTGAGAGCCATAGGCAGCCAATCGATGGCGATTCCGAGCTCCTCTGCGAGCTCGCAGGTCGGGCCGGTCGCCAGATAGGCGTATGGGTTCTTGAAATCGATCGCGAATGGCAGCGTCGATTTTTCGCGCACGCGTTCCGCGGAGACATCCTGATACGCAACGTCAGGCGGAGCGCCATGACGCCCAGTGAGCATCCATCGGAGGCGCGGAAGATGCTCGCGCCCGAAGAACATCTCGCGATCGATGATGTAGGTCGGCACGCCGAAGATTCCCGCCTCGAAGGCCGCATGCTGGATGGTATCGTGCAGCGCGCGTCCCTCGCCGGATACATAGTCGCAGAAGCCAATAGTGGTCGCGCCTGCGTCCTCGAGCACGCCCTCGATGACGGCGAGATCTTCCACATCCAGCTCGCGTTTCCAGAAGCGCTCGTAGGTTATTCCGGTGTATGCGCGCAGCACCGCGGGACCTTGCGCCTTCGCCCATAGCATCGCGATTCCGGCCAGCGAGGTATCCCAAATCTTGACCGTGCCGCGCACGATGATGCTGCGCATCGAGCCGTAACGACGCACATCGCGATAGGCATATTTGACTCGCAGCCACTGGCCGGCCGACCTCTGTTCTTCGACGACCTTGCCTTCATGATTAAGCTTCGCGGAGCCGAGGTAGCTGGCAATGTCGAGCGTGAACGGGCGCCAATCGATCTCGATGCCGAGTTCCTCGGCCATCGCGTAAGTCGGAGCGATCGCGAGATAGGCATAGGGACTTTTGTAATCGATGTAGACGATGAGTGGGGAGGAGGACGCGAGGGGATGGAATGCGACGGAAGCCATGATGCGATGCTAATGTCGAGGCGCTGCCACTGTCCACCCTCGCAGGCGTTGTGGCGCTCGCAGCACCCTCACCTCCGCATCACGACGGTTGCTCGAAGCCATTGCAACCGTCGCGCCGCGCTTCCTCTCCCGCGGAAAAACGCGGGAGAGGAAAGAGGTGGCGCTACCACCGGATGACTTGCTCGTAGACCTTCGGCAACTGCATCGGCAGCGACGCGATATCCTCGATGACCAGGTAGCGCGACGACTGGCACATCTGGCGCAAATAGTCGTGGCCGGTCTTGTCCACCGTGATGCAGAACGGCAGCACGCCCGCGAGCTCCAGCTCTTTGAGCGCGACCATCGTGTCCTGAATGCCGTAGGCGTTGGAGCGGCGGTCGTGGCCGTAATCGAAGTCCTGCGGAAATCCGTCACTCAGCAGGATCATGTGCTTGGAACGCTGCTGCACGTCCTTGAATTTCTCGCGTACGTGGCGAATCGCCGCGCCCATCCGGGTCGAGCGCTTGGGCTCGATCGATCCGATGCGGCATCGCACCTCGTCGGACATTTCCTGGTCGAATTCCTTGATGACGTAGAATTCGACATTGTCGCGCCCATGGCCCGAGAACCCCATGATGGCGAAGGCGTCGCCGATTTCCTCCAGCGCCTGCGCCATGATGATGAGCGCTTCCTTGTTCACGTCGATGATGCGCCGCGGCCGCTGACTCTGTTGCGGACGGCGCTGCCACGCCTTCATCCAGTCGTCATCGGCGTCGTCGGCGTCGTTGAACTTGCGCGGCTCGCGATGAATCGGCTCATCGGTCGAGGCCGACATGTCGAGGAGGAACAACGTGGCGACGTCGCGCGATTCCTTCTTGCGCGCGCTGTAAACGCGGACGTCGGGCACCTCGCCCATCATGCGCGCGACCTGCATTTCGATCGCGCGATCGACGTCGATCTCGTCGCCGTCTTCGAGCCCGCGCACGAGCCGAAACGACGCGGGCCGGATGCGCTGGAAGTGGCGGCGCACGACCGGCAGCATCTCGGAGTAACGCTGCAGCGTGTTGTTGTAGAAATCGCCGTCGTCGCCGGAAACCTCGACCTCGCGCAGACGGCACCAGTTGCGCCGATAATCAGCGAGGACATAATCCCATTCGTCGTAGGCGAAATAGGAATCCTGCTTGGTCCGGCTCATCACCAGGCGCCCGTGCCCCGACATCGAGCCGATCTCGCCGAGCTGCTCGCGCATCTGCTCCAGCTCTTCCGCCTGCTTGCCGGAAAGCTGCGTGAGATACATCCCCTCGCCGTCGGCCGCGCCGCTGGACTGCGAGGGATCGATTTTCGCGCCCTGCTCAAGCAGCTTCTTCAATTCCTCCGGAGAGAGCGCCTTGCTTTTGCCGCCTTTGGGCGATTTGCCGGAAACCTGGAGGTTCACATTTTCGTCGGTCTCGCCGCCTTCCGATTCGCCGTCGCCCTCCTGATCGCCTTCGCCCGAGTCGCCACCCGATCCCTTGACCGCGCTGATGAGGTCGTTGCGGACCTGGTCCGCGCCTTCGAGCGGATTGCCTTCGCCGGCCTCGCGCGCCTGTTTGATCAGATCCTGGATCCAGGTGTAGAGCGCGCCCGCTTGCCGCGTGCTATCGAGGACATTGGCGCCGGAGTCGCGCAGGGGCTCGAAGTACATCGAGGCCTGCGCGGCAAATCCCGCGGTCGCGTATTCATCGGGCGAAATCAGTCCGAGCGACGCGCGCACCAGCAGCGTGCTGAGCGAGAGCGGATTGAGCCTGTTTACCAGCGCGAGGTTGAGATTCTCGACCCGCGGCGCGAGACCGCGATAGTGCCGGCGCAGTTCCGCATCGATGCGGGAGGACTCGCATAGGCGCATCAGCGCGCCGCCGAGTCCGGGATCCTCGAAGGAGGCGACGAAGCAATCGATCGCCTCGGCGCCTTTTTCCCCGCGCTCATCGAAGCCGGGGATATCCGACAGGTTGAGATCGAAGGTGCCGAATTCGTGACGGCTCGCCAGATGCGCTGCGACCGCGAAGAAGTAGTCGTGGGTTTGTTTCGCATCGTCAAGCGAATCGATGCGCTCGGGGAGATAGATCATCTCCCCCGCCATCAGCGGATAATGAAACGGAAGCATCACCGACGAGTTGGTGAGCGAGTCGATGCGGAACTCCAGCGGAAACAACATCCGCATGAATTTCGTTACGACGCCCTTGATCTCGTGCAGTGAAAGAGCCGGTTGGGAAACGCTGTCTGTCATTGGATGTGCTTGATTCTTACAAAGACCGATGGCCTCGCGCAATTTGTTTGTGCCGCGGTATTTCGCTGCCAGATGCGGCGCGCCAGTGCAAATCCGCGGGATTCGGTTAGTTCCTTGACTTGACCGATGGGGCGCGACTTAATCGATAGCACGCCATGCGTCACCATCTTCGTGTCAAATCCGCGCTCGTCCTGGCTTGGTCGCTCACTCTCGCCGTTTCGATCGCGCTCGCGAGCGCTGCCAGAGCGGGTATTTCCGATAATGTCAAAACCGAGACGCTACCCAACGGGCTCAAGGTTCTCGTGCTGGAGAACCATAAGGCGCCGGTCGCGACCTTCCAGATCTTTTACCGGGTGGGCTCGCGCAACGAGCAAACCGGCAAGACCGGCCTCGCGCATTTGCTCGAGCATCTGATGTTCCGCGGCACCAAGAAGTACAAGCCCGAGGAAATCGATCAGATCATCCAGCAGAATGGCGGCGACCTGAACGCGGAAACCTCGGAGGACTTCACCGTCTACTTCGAGAACATCAACAAGGATCACCTCGACGTGCCGATCAGCCTCGAAGCGGATCGGATGGCGAATTTCGATCCCAAAGGCTTCGATCAGGAAAAGGCGGTGGTCATGGAAGAGCGCCGGATGCGCACCGAGGACAGTCCCGCCGATGCGCTGGACGAGCTCGCTCGCGCGCAGGCCTACATCGAGCATCCGTATCACTGGCCGACGGTGGGCTGGATGCATGACATCCAGAACCTGACCCTCGAGGACGCGCTGGCGTTTCACGCGGTCTACTATTCGCCGCAAAATGCGCTGATCGTGGCGGCCGGCGATTTCGATGCCGACAAGGTGATGAAGCAGATCAGCGAGCAGTTCGGTTCGATCAAAAATGGCCCCAAGCCGCCGCCGTTCGATCAGATTGAGCCTCCGCAGGAGGGCGAGCGCCGCGTGATATTGCGGCATGCGGCGAATCTCCCGTCCTTTGAGGAATCGTTCCACGTGCCGAATCTGAAAAACCCCGACGCTTACGCGCTGGAGGTTCTGTCGGAAGTGCTCGCCGACGGAAAAAGCTCGCGGCTTTACAAAGACCTTGTCATCGACAAGCGGATGGTGGTCAGCACCAGCGCCGGCTCCAACATGACGTCCTTCGATCCGCCGCTGTTCACCTTCTCAGCGCAGATGCGGCCCGGCGTGAAGACCGATGACGTCCTGGCGGAAGTCGATCGCCAAATCAAGGCGCTGCGCGACAAACCGGTTACCGAGGACGAACTGCAGAAGGCCAAGAACCTCGAACAGGCCGAATTCGTGTACGGGCAGGATTCGATTTTCAACGAAGCGATGCAGCTCGGCGTTTACGAAATGCTTGGCGATTATAAACTGATCGATCAGTACCTGCCCTCGATCGACAAAGTCACCGCCGCCGATGTTCAGCGCGTCGCGCAAAAGTACCTCGTCAAGGACAATCGCACCGTCGCGATTCTCGAACCGACCGGATTGTTGCCGAAGCAGGCTGGAGGCGCTGGGCCCAGCGGCGGAACGATGCATCGGTCGATGAGCTTCTTCGATGAAGGCGGTGTGCGATGAAATATCGAATGATGACCTCGCTCACCGTGGCGGCTCTCGCGCTGAGTTTTTTCGCGTCGCGCGCGGACGCCCTCGAAATGAAACGGATGACGCTCTCCAACGGCGCGGTGCTGATGGTTTCCGAGCAGCATCTGTTGCCGATGGTCACGGTTGCGATCGCCTTCGATGCGGGTTCGCGCCGCGATCCGAAAGGTAAGGAGGGCCTCGCGGAACTCACCGCGGACAGTCTTACGCAGGGCACCAAGGACCTCACCGAAACCGAATTCAATCAGAAGGTCGATTTCATGGGCAGCGAGGTTGGGGTCGGCGCCAGCCGCGACAACGCCGAAGCGAGCATGACCTCGCTCAAAAAGTACGAAGATCAGACTCTGAGTTTGCTGGCGCAGGTGCTCATCAATCCGGGGCTTCGACCGGCGGATATCGAGCGCAAACGCGCGGAGATGGTGGCTGCCATCGATGCGGAGCAGGAGTCGCCGCGCTACGTCGCCGAGGTGACCTTCAGCAAGACTCTGTTTGGCGCGGATAGCCCGTATGGACACCCATCCGAGGGATTCAAGGAAACGACCTCGAAACTCGCGCCCGATGATGTCACAAATTTCTACCATCAGTATTACAAGATGGGTGGCGCGGTCATCGCGGTCGCGGGCGATGTGACTGCCGACGAAATCAAGGCCAAGCTGGAAAAGGAATTTGCGGCATTGCAGGGCACCGTGCCCGCTCAACCGGCGCCGCCGGCTCCGACCGTTGAGGCGGGATTGCATCCGGTTCTGATCAATCAGAATGTCGCGCAAGCCACCGCGGTGATTGGTTTCGGCGGAGTGGAACGCTCCAACCCCGACTACTACAAACTGCAGGTGATGAACCACATTCTCGGCGGCGGCGGGCTGACCTCGCGCCTGATGCAGGAAGTGCGCAGCAAGAAGGGCCTCGCGTACGGAGTCGGGTGCGGATTTGATGCGGGGAAATTTCCCGGCTCGTTCCGCGCGATCCTGCAAACCAAGAATAAAAGTGCTAATGAAGCTATCGCCGAGACGCTCCATCAGATCCGCCTGATCCAAGAGCAGCCGGTGACTGATGACGAGCTCAGTGACACCAAGAAATATCTGGTCGGCAGTTTTCCGTTGAAATATGACAGCCTGGCGAAGATCGACAGCTTCATGCTCCAGGTTGAGATCTACGGACTCGGCCTCGATTATCCCGATCGATATCCGAAACTGATCGATGACGTAACCAAGGACGACGTGCTGGCCGGCGCGAAAAAGTATCTGCATCCCGATGCGGCGATCCTCGTCGTGGTCGCCAATCAACAGGAAGCCGCCATCAAAGTGGACAGCCTGCTGCCGCATTGACGGAGAGTGGCGTCGGCGATATCGATCGCATGGGAGAAATCATATGAGCGCATCGAAACAATCGTGGAAAATTCAGGGCGAGTATTTCGAATCGTGCAATTGCGAAGTGCTGTGTCCGTGTCTCTTGTCCGGCGCAACAGCTCGACCCACCGAGGGTCATTGCGATGTGGTCCTCGGGTTCCGCATCGACAAGGGAAATTACGGCGCGACTGATATCTCGGGGCTGAACGCGGCGCAGGCGCTCATCACTCCCGGGCCGATGTCGCAAGGCGGCGGCACACTCGCGGTCTATGTCGATAGCAGAGCGAATGCGCAGCAGCGCGCCGCCCTCGAAGCGATTTTCACCGGCGCGGCGGGTGGTCCGCCCGCGCTGTTCGGACCGATGATCTCGAAACAACTGGCTCCCAAAGCGGTCGAGATCAATTTCACCATGCATGGCAGTGAGCGCAAGCTGGTGATTCCCGGCATCACTGAGGTCACCGTGAAAGGCATCGCGGGTCGCGGCGGGAAAGACGTCGTGTGGTTCGAAAACGTCGGTCATCCATATTCGAGCCGGCTTGCCGCGGCGAAGGGCGCCGACAGCAACTTCAAGGATCACTCGTTCGATTTCCACAACTCCGGCCGCAACGGGCATTTCTCCGGCATCGATTGGACCAGCTGATGCGTCGTGGCCTCCGCGCCTGAAAGCTTCGCACTAGCCACGCCTCCAACCCGCGATCGCATCGTGTTGTGGAGCGGCATCGTCGTCATCACCGCACTGGCGTGGATCTATCTGATCATCATGCCGATGGGCGCGCAGTCGTGGCTCCTCGATGCGACGCTGATGTTCCTGATGTGGGCGGTGATGATGGTCGCGATGATGTTGCCGTCCGCGGCCCCGATGCTTACGACCTACACGCGCATCGCCGCGCCGCGCGAAGGCTATCGCGCGCATCACGTTTGGATGTTCGCCGCCGGCTACTTCGTGGTGTGGACCGCATTCAGTCTTGCCGCGACGGCGCTGCAATACGCGCTGCAGAGCGTCGCAATCGTATCCAACGGTCTGCAAACCACCAAAGTTGCCGGTGCCATCATTCTGGTGGCGGCGGGAATCTACCAGCTCACGCCGCTGAAGAACGTATGCCTCAAGCGATGCCGCACACCCATCGGGTTTTTCATGACCAACTGGCGCGACGGCGCTGGCGGTGCATTCACCATGGGCCTCGAGCACGGATGGTTCTGCACCGGATGCTGCTGGATGCTGATGGCGCTACTTTTTGTAGCGGGCGTGATGAACCTCGCGTGGGTCGCGGCGATAAGCGTGCTGGTACTTCTCGAGAAAGCGGCGCCGTTCGGTCGCGCAATCGCGCTCACCTCCGGAGTCGCGATGATCGCGGCGGGCATTGTGCTCGTGATTCGTTAACGATGGAGCGCAAGCTCATCGTTACGATCGGGCACTCGACGCATCCGATCGAGGAATTCCTCGCGCTCCTGTCGCAGCACGAAATCGCGCTCCTCGCCGACGTGCGATCGTATCCATCGTCGCGAAAATGGCCGCAGTTCAATCAGGAAGAATTGCACCGCGCGGTCGAGAGCGCCGGCATCGAGTATCGATGGTTCAAATCGCTGGGCGGGCGGCGTCATTCGAAGGATGCCTCGTCACCACATACGGCATGGCAGATTCCCGCGTTCCGCTCGTATGCCGACTATGCCGACGGCGATGATTTTCGGGCCGGCCTGGATGAACTCATCGCACTCGCCGAGCAAAAACGCGTGGCATACATGTGCTCCGAGGGGCTCTGGTGGCGATGCCATCGCCGAATCATTTCCGATCATCTCGTTGTGCGCGGCTGGTCGGTGATGCACATCATGCCGACCGGCAAGCTGGTCGAGCACTCGCTTCCCGACTTCGTCCGTGTCGAGAATCGTCGGTTGGTTTACGATTTGCCTGGGGCTTAGGTCCTACGCGGCAGCGCGATGATTCAAAACTTCGCGGAGGAACTGCCCCGTATGCGAATTCGTCACTTCGGCGATTTGCTCGGGCGTGCCTTTCGCCACCACATTGCCGCCGCGATCGCCACCCTCCGGTCCGAGATCGATGACGTAGTCGGCGGTTTTGATAACTTCGAGATTATGCTCGATGATGATGATGGTGTTGCCGGTATCGGCGAGACGACCTAGCACCGCGAGCAGCTTCTTGATGTCGTCGAAGTGGAGGCCGGTCGTCGGCTCATCGAGGATGTAGAGCGTGCGTCCGGTCGCGCGGCGCGCGAGTTCCTTCGCCAGCTTGATGCGCTGCGCCTCGCCACCGGACAGCGTCGTCGCCGATTGCCCGAGGTGGATGTAGTCGAGGCCGACATCGCGCAGCGTTTCGAGCTTCTGGCGAATCGGCGGCACCGAGCCCATGAACTCGATGCCATCCAGCACCGTCATGTTGAGCACTTCGGAAATGCTCTTGCCCTTGTACTGAATCTCCAGCGTGTCGCGATTGTAGCGCTTGCCGCCGCAGACCTCGCAGGTCACGTAAACGTCGGGCAGGAAGTGCATCTCGATGCGAATGATGCCGTCGCCCTCGCACGCCTCGCAGCGTCCGCCCTTCACGTTGAATGAGAAACGACCGGGGCCGTAGCCGCGCATTCGGGCCTCGGGAAGTTGCGCAAACAGCTCTCTGATATGGGTGAACAGCCCGGTGTAGGTCGCGGGATTCGAGCGCGGGGTGCGCCCGATCGGGCTCTGATCGACATGAATCACTTTGTCGAGATTCTCTACCCCATCGATGCTCTTGAATGCGCCTGCGCGTTCGCGGCTCCGATTGAGCTTTTGCGAGAGCGCCTTGTAAAGCGTATCGAGCACCAAGGTCGACTTGCCCGATCCCGAAACTCCCGTCACGCAGGTCACCACTCCGAGTGGAATCTGCACCGTGAGGTCGCGCAGGTTGTTTTCACGCGCGCCCTTGATCGTCAGCCAGCGATTGCTGATTTGCCGCCGCCGCGAGGGCACCGGAATCTCCATCTCGCCCGAGAGATATTTGCCGGTGAGCGACTTGGGATTCGCCATCACCTGTGCCGGCGTGCCCTCCGCAACGATGTGGCCGCCGTGAATTCCCGCGCCCGGCCCCATGTCGATGAGATAGTCCGCGTCGATCATGGTGTCGCGATCGTGCTCGACCACCAGCACCGTGTTGCCGAGGTCGCGCAACCGCTTGAGCGTGTTGAGCAGCCGCTGATTGTCGCGCTGATGGAGCCCGATTGACGGCTCATCGAGGATGTACAGCACGCCCACCAGGCTCGATCCGATTTGCGTCGCGAGCCGGATGCGCTGGCCCTCGCCACCCGAGAGCGTGCCCGCGGTGCGTTCCAGCGTGAGGTAGTCGAGGCCCACGTCGGCGAGGAACTTGAGACGTTCGTTTACTTCCTTGAGGATCAAGCGCGCGATTTCTTTTTCCTGCGCACTCAGCTTCGGCGCCTCGAAGAACGCGAGCGCCTGCTTGATCGACATTGCAGTGACTTCGGAAATCGATTTGTTGTTGAAGCGAACGAACAGGCTTTCCTTCTTCAAGCGCGCGCCGCCGCACGCCGGACAAGGACGCATATTCATGAACGCGCCGAGCCATTCGCGCACCGATTCCGATTCGGTTTCCTTGTAGCGCTTGTCGAGCCATTGCAGCACACCCTCGAAGGGACGCGCGTAGCCGTGGCGATGGCCATGACGCTCGTAGGCGAATTCGATTTCCTCGTCGCCGGAACCCTCGAGGATCTTCTTGCGCACTTTCACCGGAATGGTCTTCCACTGCTGGTCGAGGGTGAAGCCGTAATGCGTGGCGAGCGCCTCGAGGATCGGCAGGATGTAGTTCATCGTCGCCCACGGCGCAATCGCCCCGTCGGAAATGCTTAACTCGTCATTTTGGATGACCAGCTCCGGATCGAAGTACATGATCGATCCGATGCCGGAGCATTCCGGACACGCGCCGTGCGGGCTGTTGAAGGAAAACATGCGCGGCGTGATTTCCGGATAGGAAATTCCGCAATCGACGCATGCAAAGCGCTGACTGAAATAGATTCCATGTTCTTTGGAGCCTTCCAGCCGCTCGATTTTGAGCAGATCTTGTCCATACTTGAATGCGACTTCGAGCGAATCGGCCAGGCGCTTTTCGATGCCGCTGCGAATCGCTAAGCGATCCACCATCACCTCGATGGTGTGGCGCTGATTCTTGTTGAGCGTGGGCTCCTCGCCGAGTTCGTAAATCTTGCCGTCGATCTTCGCGCGCACGAATCCCGCGCGGCGCATGTCCGCCAGTTCTTTGCGATACTCCCCCTTGCGATCACGCACGATCGGCGCGAGGACATGAATCCTCGTGCCTTCGGGGAACTTCATGATCTGATCGACGATTTGCTGGACGCTCTGCTGGGTGATTTCTTTTCCGCAGTTGTAGCAGAAGGCGTGGCCGACGCGCGCAAACAGCAGCCGCAGGTAATCATAAATCTCGGTGATGGTGCCGACTGTGGAGCGCGGATTACGCGAGGTGGTTTTCTGCTCGATCGAGATCGCCGGCGACAGCCCTTCGATGGAATCGACGTCGGGTTTTTCCATCTGCTCGAGGAACTGGCGCGCATACGCCGAGAGCGACTCGACGTAGCGGCGCTGCCCCTCCGCATAGATGGTGTCGAAGGCGAGCGAAGATTTTCCTGAGCCCGAAAGCCCGGTGATCACGACCAGCCGGTCGCGCGGAATTTCGAGGTTGATGTTCTTGAGGTTGTGCTCGCGCGCGCCGCGAATTATCAGCTTATCCGCCATGAGCCTATGCCGCGCGCCTCGCCGCCGCGTCGCGAGCTTTGACCGCGCGCGTCGCGTATTCGATGGCCGAGATCATGCTGGACGGATTCGCGATGCCGCGGCCCGCGATATCGAATGCGGTGCCGTGGTCCGGCGAAGTTCGGATGAAGGGCAGTCCGATCGTCACGTTCACCGCGCGATCAAACTCCAGAGTCTTGAGTGCGATCAAGCCTTGATCATGATACATAGTCACAGCCGCATCGAAGCCAAAATGCCCATCGCGCTTGACAAAGGCGGTGTCAGGCGCGAGCGGACCGTGCGCCTTGATGCCGTGCTTTTGTGCGCGCTTAATCGCCGGTGCGATGATGCGGATCTCCTCGTCGCCGAAGAGCCCGTTCTCGCCGCCATGCGGATTGAAGCCGAGCACGCCGATGCGCGGATCGATGGCGCCTTCGTTTTCGCGCAAATGCCGATCCAGAATCACGATGGTGTCGAACACACTTTTCTGCGTGAGCAGGCGCGGCACCTGCGCGAGGCCGACGTGCACGGTAACCAGCGCGAGGCGAAGCTCGCTGCCGGCGAACATCATTCGCCAGCTTCGCGCGCGCCCGATTTTCGCCATCACCTCGCTATGGCCGGGGAAATGATGCCCGGCCTGATCCCACCACTGCTTGCTGATGGGCGCGGTTACCAGCGCGTCGACGTCGCCATCGCGAGCCATCCGCGCGCCGGTTTCGACGTAACGAAACGATGCATCGCCCCCTTCGATACTGGGTTGGCCGGGCCGCTGCGCCTCCACTGACAGATGCGTCATAGGCAGGACCGCAAGTCCGCGCGAAGGCAGCGCCTCTCCCGAATGCCATTCGACGAGCGCCACCGAAGCGCCAATCCGTTCAGCGGTGCAACGCATGGCATCGAGGTCGCCGATCACGACGAATTCGGGCGCATCGACGACCTTCGCAAACGATGCAATCGACTTCAGCACTACCTCGGGACCGATGCCGGCAGGATCGCCCATGCTGATCGCGAGGAGCGGTGTTTTCCGCTTACGCGTCATGTGATGATTTGTGCGCGGCACCCTAGTACATCGTCTCCACGTCGTGCTGCTTTACCAATTCGGTCTCGACCCAGTTCTCCAGGCGGCCGCGGGTTTGCACGTCAACCAGATGATTGCGGATATCTTCTTTCACCACCGGCAGTGGCTTGACGCCCGGAACCGCATGCTCCTCGACCTTGACGATGTGGAACCCATGCTTGGTGCGTATGACTTCGGAGATTTGCCCGGGCTGCAGGTTTTTTATGCCCGCCAGGATCTCATCCATGATGTCGTCGGGACCGAACACGCCGAGCTCGCCGCCTTGCGCCTTTGAATCGTCATCGGAATAGTGCTCCGCAAGCGCGCGGAAGTTCTCGCCACCGAGGGCTTTCTTTCGAACCTCTTCGGCCTTGGCTTTGGCCGCGGCCACCTCGGCGGGAGATGCATTCGGCGGGACCGCGATCAAAATTTGCGCAAGCTGAAACTTCTCCTGTTTAACCGTGAACTCGTCCTGGTGCGCATCGTAGTAGGCCTGGATCTCTTGGGGCGCGATGGTGACGTGCTGGCGCAGCTCCTCGTTGAGCATCATCGCTTTCGCGAGTTCGGTTTTGGCCTGGTTGCGGAAATCGTCCCAGCTCACCCCATTTTGCAGTAACGATTGTTTGAGCTGCTGATCGCTGACGTTTCGTTCCTGTTCGACGTCCGCGATGTAGTGGTCGATTTGGCCTTCGTCGATCTTGTCGTCGTACTTCGCGACTTCGACGGCCAACAGCTTCTGCGCGATCATACCTTTGAGGCCTTCTTTGAAGGTCTCGTTTTGGGTCGGATCTCCCGGAGGAATTGGTTTTCCCGCGCTTTCGGCGAAGGCCCGGACATCGTGCATCGTGATCGGTTCGCCGTCAACGCTGGCGACAATCTTGTCGACTTCTTCGCTGCGCGCGATCCGAGGCGCGGCGAAAATCGCCAACGACAGCGCGAAGGCGGATGCCAGCGCGAGACTCGCATTCACACCAGGGAAATAAATAATGTTCCGCATCAATAAATCGCTTCGAACCGTAAAGCACTTGCGCCAGCGGACATACTAATTGGCCAACTGTCCGGCGGTGCGCTCCGGCCAGCTTTCCAAATTCTCACACGTCCGAATGGCCTGCAAGACGGCATCGACCTGCGCGAAGGTCTGCTCATATTCCCGCTCTCCCACCGGCTCCATCTGCACGATGATTTGGAAGGACGGAGTAAGCCGCATCCGCTTGCGATTGGCTTCGACCAGCTTCGTCAGCTTGGGAACCTCGACCGGCGCGTCGGGATGGAACCGGATTTCAAGCTGATTGGCCTTGGTGATCGCGCTCAGAATCAGCATCGCGCGCATCTGGCGGCGGATGTTCATCGCAAGGATCAGGTTCTCGACCAGCGTCGGAATCGGGCCGGCGCGATCGCGCATCTCGTCGCGCAAGTCGTCGAGGTCCTGCTCGGATTCGGCGCGCGCCAGCCGTCTATAAAGGATGAGGCGCTCATTTTCATCGGGCACGTAATGATCGGGGATGTACGCCGGGATGCCCAGGCGCAGTTCGGGCTCGAAGTCGGGCCGCATCGGCTCGCCGCGCAGCTCCGCGATCGCCTGCTCCATCATCTCGGTGTAAAGCTCGAAGCCGACCGCGGCGATCTCGCCGTGTTGCTCGCGACCGAGCAGATTGCCGGCGCCGCGATGCTCGAGGTCGGCCATCGCAAGTTTGAATCCTCCACCGGATTCAGTATCGACGAGTTCCCGCAACGCTTCGATTCGTCGCTTGGCGTCGCGCGTGATGATGTGCTCGCCTGGGATCAGCAGATATGCGTAGGCCTTCTGGCGTGAACGCCCGACACGTCCGCGAAGCTGATAGAGCTGCGCTAACCCGAAGTGATCGGCGCGATTGATGACCATGGTATTGGCGTTGGGAATGTCCAGCCCGGATTCGATGATCGCGGTGCACACCAGCAGATTGATGCGATTCTCGATGAAATCGCGCATCACGTTTTCGAGCTGATGCTCGTTCATCTGGCCGTGACCGATGCCGATGCGGGCCTCGGGAATCAGCGCGCGCAGATGGCCGGCGATATTCGCGATGTTCTCGATGCGATTATGCACGAAAAATACCTGACCGCCGCGATTGAGCTCGCGCAGAATGACTTCGCGCACCAGGCCGTCTTCGAAATGCGCGACGAAGGTGCGGATCGCCTGCCGATCCGGCGGCGGCGTCTGGATCACCGACAGGTCGCGGATCCCCAGCATCGCCATGTGCAGCGTGCGCGGAATCGGCGTGGCGGTCAGCGTCAGCACGTCGACCAGCTTGCGCATCTTCTTCATCTTCTCTTTGTCGGCGACGCCGAATCGATGCTCCTCGTCGATGATTAACAGGCCGAGCTTGGGGAACTGGAAATCCTTCGAGAGCAGGCGATGCGTCCCGACGACGATATCGATCTTCCCGCGCGCGACGTCATCGATCACCGCCTTGTTTTCCTTCGGCGAGCGGAAGCGCGACACCATCTCGATGCGCACCGGCAAATCTTTGAAACGGGTCCGGAAATTATTCCAATGCTGTTCCGCCAGAATCGTGGTGGGGACAAGGATCCCGACCTGGCGTCCATCCATTACGGCGAGGAACGCCGCGCGCATCGCCACTTCGGTTTTGCCGAAACCGGCGTCGCCGCAAATCAGGCGATCCATCGGCTTCGCGCGGCACATATCGCGCAGCACGTCGTCGATGGCGGCCTGCTGATCCGGCGTCTCCTCGAATTCGAAGCGCTCGGCGAAATCCTCGTAGTCGCGCCCCGGATGCGGGAACGGATGTCCCTCCATCACTTCGCGCGCGGCATAGATATCCAGCAGCTCACTCGCCATCGCGAGCACCTGCGCCTTGGTGCGGCGCTTGACCTTCTCCCATGCGCCGCTGCCGAGCTTGTCGAGCTTGGGCTGCTGATTGTCCGCTCCGCCGATGTAGCGCTGGACGAGATTGATGCGCTCGACCGGCACGTACATCGTGTCGTTGGCGGCATACTCGAGGTTTAAAAAGTCGCCTTCCATGTCGGCAACCTTCATATGCTTGAGGCCGCGATACTGCGCGATGCCGTGATCGAGATGTACGACGTGGTCGCCGGGCCGCAGTTCCTCGAGGTTGAGCAGCGCGGCGCCCTTCGCGCGAGGTTTGGTCTTGCGATGCGCGCGCGGCTCGCCGAAGATTTCCTCCTCGCTGTAGATGTAGAGACCGTCGGCTTCGAGCAGCACGCCGGCGGAAATTTCTCCATCGATAATCGCGGGGCGAAAGTCCTGGCGTTCGAGCAATTCCGGAAATGACTTGCAGTCCATGTTGATGTCGAGGTCGTAGGCCTCGAGATGACGGCGCAGGCGGGCGGCCTGGTTGGCGCCCTCGACCACCATCACCGCATGGGACTGCGAATGCTGCACTGCCTTGAGCTCGACCGCGAGTGGCTCGAACGAAATCGCATGACGCTGGCTGGTCATCTGCATCGAGCTGAGCTTGAGCGCGGGCGCGGAGGCGACCTCGATCGGAGGCGCCCATCCTTCGCGCGGCGCAACCGCAGTGACCAGCGAACCGACCTCGACCGCCGTCATCCGCGAGAGCGCGCGCTCCATCTCCTCGGCGGTGAGGTAGAGCGAAGCGGGCTGCGGAAAAAATGTCGGCTTGGCCTGTGCAGTGGACGCCTCGGCATTGATGAGTTCAGCCCGGCGATAAGCCTCGGCGACGATGCGGCCGGGATCCATCAGCCATGCGACCGCATTGTCGGGGACGTAAGCGAAAATCGAATCGAGCGGATGCCGGTAGACATAGGGCATCAGCAGCTCGGCGCCGGGGAAAAGCAGGCCGGTTTCGAGGGTTTCCGCGAGTTCCGCGGCTTCCTTGCGAATCATGCCGATTTCGGCGGCGCGCAAAGCGACCTCGTCGAGCACGGCTTTGGACTTCAGCGCGAAGGGGGCGACATAGCGGGTGCGGATAATGGTGGCCTCGGAGATTTCGCCTAATGATCGCTGCGAGGCGGCCTCGAAGTGGCGAATCGAGGTGACGATGTCATCCTCGAGCTCGAACCGGACGGGGTTATTGTACAACGGTGAAAATACATCAACGATGCCGCCGCGAACGGAAAAATCTCCCGGCTCCTCGCATTGAGGAACGCGCTGGTAGCCCATCGTCGAGAGCGTATCGATGAGGATTTCGAGGTCGAGGCTCTCGGCGCCGGCGATTCGAATGACTGAGGCGTCGAAATCCTCGCGCGGAATGGTCCGCATCGTGAGCGCTTCTGCCGAGGTGATGACGATCGGTGTGGTAAGTCGTCGCATCGCGTAGAGAGCCGCGAGCTGCGAGGCTTGCACGTCCGATGGCGGAGAGATGGCGGCGAACGGCTTCAGATCCCATCCGCGCAACAGATGGACCCGGCGCGAGGGAACGTCAGCATCGATGGATTCGCCGAGAAAGAACGCCAGCTCATGCGCGAGCGCTTCGGCCTCCGAGGTGATGGATGTGACTGCGACGATGGGGCGCGCGACGCGCAACGCGGCCTCGCGCAACATCAGCGCATTGGCGGCGCCGCGCAGTCCCATCAGCGGGAAGCGTCGATCCCGGTCAGACTTAAGTCGCGCTTCGAGTTCGCTCGCCGCTTCTTTCAGGCTTCGTTCCAATGATGTGTCTCGTCAATTTGCCGAAAACGAACGCAACAGCGCCCGCCGGTCGCGCGAAAAAAGCCTCGCACGCCAGCAAGCCTGGGCCGTAGTATAGCAGAGATTTGATTCTGGAAAGTGCGGGACGTGCTGCTAGTTAGTCGAGGATGACCGCGCTGACGCGGTGGTGGAGTCGGCGCAAGTATCGGCGCTGCCCGGCTGCCATTTTCCGACATTGACCGCGATCTTCATGGTCTTATGATCGCCGCCGGGCAGGGGACGAATCACGGTGAAATAGAGCGGTTCTCCGGGCCGCGCCTTCGCCATCGCGTCGTCAAGGTCGGCCTGACTCCGCACCCTTTGATCGTCGATGGCGATAATCAAATCGCCACGGTTTGCCTGCTCGGCTTTTTCAAACAGACCGTTGGTGAGCATCTGGATTGGGCCAAGAAATGCGCTCGCGGTCTCAGCCGCTGAGATGACGCCACCTTTGTCGCCCGTGGCCTTGAGGCCCGCCTGTTCGGCAGGGCTGTTCGAATCGATGGTGGTGATTTCGAGGCCGTGTTCTTCGGCGCCCTTGAAGCAGTAGTTGGTATATTTGACGGTGATGCCGAGGCAGCTCTTGCCATGACTGCCATTGCCGCCGCGATCCTGTTCGCCGGGGCGGAACTCGCGATTTACCGATGCGCTGTCATCGCCGGGGCGGAATTCGCGATTGCTGGGGATCTCGTTACTGCTGCCGGTCGGCGGTCTGATTCCAGTCTGAGGTGAAATTTCCAGCGTCGCGTCGTTGTCGCCCTGATGCGCCAGGCCCGGGTTCGGCGGAGGAGCGCCTCCGGGTTGCGTGGCGACTCCCCCGGGTGCGCTTCCGGAACTGTCCTGCGAATCCAAATTGGAATTGTTCTGCGCTAACGCTCCAAAGGAGGTCGCAACAAACAGCACCGCAGTCAACGTAGCGGCTCGTTTCAATGTGGATCGAGAAAACACCGAAATTATGGCGCTGATCATAGGCGCAAGTCCCGCATTGCTCAAGCAGAGGTTTTTTTCGCTTGATGCCGGCGGGATGGCGTGCGAAATATCCCAACGTGGCTTCCATCAAGATCGTCTCCACCGTCGCGCTCACCGAGCCCAATCGTAATCAGCTACAGGCCGCGGCGCCGAATGCAGACGTTGTCGATCGCGGATGCCGCACGCCGGATGACGTGCGCGAATTGGTCGCCGGCGGATGCGACGCGATGCTCACCTTCATCATGCCGTCTGACCTGGCGCAGCGCGCACCGAATCTGAAGTGGGTCCAGCTTCTGAGCGCCGGCGCCGACCACGCGATGGGGGCGTTCGCTTCAGCGAGCTTCCAGATGACGACCGCGAGTGGAATCCACGCGACGCCCATCGCCGAATACACCATCGCATCGGTACTCGCGTATGCGCACCGGTTCCACCTCATGATTCGGGCCCAGCAACGTCACGAATGGCTGCGTTTCGGTTTTCCCGGCACCGTCGAAGTGCTGAGAGGCAAGACCTTCGGCATCATCGGTTATGGATCGATCGGGCGAGAAACGGCGCGGCTTGCGAAGGCATTCGGAATGCGCATCCTTGCGCTCAAGCGCGATCCCTCCAATCGTCGCGACGACGGATGGTGTCCGGCGGGCCTCGGGGATCCTGAAGGTACGATTCCCGAGAAATTTTTCGGACCCGAGCAGCGCGAGGAAATCGTTCGCGAGTCCGACTACCTGACGGTGACGCTGCCGGGGACTCCGCACACTCGGAAATTCCTCGGAGCGCGCGAGATCGCCGCAATGCGGCCGGGCGCGTACATCGTGAATATTGGACGCGGCGAGGTCATCGATGAGAGCGCGCTCATCGAAGCATTGAAGGCGGGAAAAATCGGCGGCGCCGGTCTCGATGTTTTCGAGAAGGAACCGCTGCCGAAGGAAAGCCCGATTTGGGACCTCGAAAATGTGATCCTGACGCCGCACATGTCGGGCGCCAATCGCGGTTACATGGACAAGGCGTGCGCGCTGTTCGCCGACAACATCCGCCGCTTCGTCGCCGGCCAGCCGCTGCTCAACCTGGTCGACCGCCAGCTCGGCTACTGATTCGCCATCGCGGCGAGGAAGCGTTCCTTCAGATTCTCGAACGGCCCGTTGGACATGAAGAGGGCGATATCGCCGGGGCGGGCGTCGTGCAGCATCGAGGCGAGAATGTTGTCGTTCGAATCGCACGCGACCGCGAGTGGACCGCGATCGGTAATGGCGTCGGCGAGTTCGGTGGTATCGAGGCGCTGATCTTCGGGAATCGGATCGTTGTCCTTGAAATAAACCGGCGCGACATACACCCGCGAGGCGCGATCGAATGCGGTCGCAAATTCATGTTGAAAAATATTGCGCCGCTCGGTGTTTGAGCGCGGTTCGAAGGCCGCGAGGATTCGGTGGCCGGGAAAACGCTCCGCCACCGCCTCGAGGGTGACGCGAATCGCGGTCGGATGATGCGCGAAGTCGTCGATGACGGTGACGCCTCCCGCCTCGCCAATCAGTTCCTGACGGCGCACCACGCCGGTGAACGATTTCAGACCGCGCGCGATTTCGTCCGCGCCCATTCCGCATTCGCTTAGGAGGACGAAAGCGCCGAGAGCATTCGCAATGTTCATCCGGCCGCCGACCGGCAGGTGAACCCTGTCGATGATGTGGTGACCGCTCCGGGCGACGGCAAAATGCGCGCCATCCGGGGCCATCCGAATATCGACTGCGCGAAATTCTCCCGCCTTCAGTCCGAAGGTGAGCTTTCGCGCGCGTGCTTTCTCGCTGACGCTCAGTGCCTCGGGGAAATCGGCGCATACCGCGAGGATGCGGCCTGCATCCAACTGCTCGACCAGCGCGCGAAATGACAACTTCACGTGATCGAGATCGCGATAAATGTCCGCGTGATCGAATTCGACGGCGGTAATGATTGCCGCATTCGCGCGGTAATGCAGGAACTTCGGACCCTTGTCGAAAAACGCGGTGTCGTATTCGTCGCCCTCGATGACAAAATCACCGCCGTTGCCGAGGCGGTAGTTGGAGCCGAAATCTTTCGCGACCCCGCCGACCGTCATCGAGGGATCGCGCCCAGCCGCTTCGAGCACGTGCGCAATCATCGAGGTCGAAGTTGTTTTGCCATGCGTCCCGGCCACCATCAGGACCCGCTTATGCTGCAGGAAGAAGTGCCAGAGCGCCTCCGGCATCGAGAGATAGGGAATCGACGTTCTGAGCAGCGCCTCGGCCTCGGGATTGTTGCGCGTGATGACATTGCCGACGACGACCAGGTCCGGTGCGGGATCGAGGTTCTGCGCGCCGAAACCGGTTTTCACTTCGACCTGCGATTGCTTGAGCAGCGATGCGGTCGGCTCGTAGAGCTCGCGGTCGGAGCCGGTGACGCGGAAGCCGCGCGCGGCCAGCATTCCGGCGAGCGCCGCCATGGCGGTTCCGCCGACGCCGATTAGATGCACGTGGCTGATCGATGCGGGTACGCGAGCAAGGCGCGCGGAACTTTCCGAATCAGGCAACTTCGATGGCCTCCATGATCAGGTCGTGGATCTTCGGGCGAAACTCGCGGATCGCCTGGTTATCGCGCGACGGATGCACGCGGTTGGTGAGAATCGTCACCGCTAACTCGCGGTCGGGATCGATCCAAATCGAAGTGCCGGTAAAGCCGAGATGCCCGACTGCGGTTGGTGGAAAATGATGCCCCGAACTCGAATGGTTCGGCGAAGGCGTGTCCCATCCGAGCGCCCAGGTCGATCCGGGCACGGTGCTGTCGCGGGTCCAGAATTCGCGCACGATGGGTTCGGGCAGGAACGCCGAGCGGCCCTTGTAGCATGCGATCAGCTCCGCCGCGAGGCGATCGACCTCGCGCACCGGAGCGAAGAGGCCGGCATGACCCGCGACCCCACCCATCGCGTACGCGTTCTCATCATCGACCTCGCCGATCAGCAGCCGTTTGCGCGAGGGACAATTTTCCGTGGCCGCGAACATATCCTGCACCGGTTCCAGCTTCCGCGAGCGCGCCGAGGAGTGGTCGATGAAGCCGGTCGCGCGCAGACCAAGCTCGCGATAAATGCGCTGATGGCAAAATCTCTGCAACGGCGCGCCGGACGCTTGCTCAACCGCTTCGCCAAGGATGATGAAATTCAAATCCGAATAGGTCGCCTTGGTGCCGAGGGGCGCTTCGGGTTTCTCGCGATGGATTTCCTCGCAGATCCATTGCTTCGCGCCGGGACTCGACATGAAGTTGACCTTGCCGCCGCGCTCGATATCCGCGACCAGCCGGTAAAACGGACGCCATCCGGTCAGACCGGAGCAGTGCGCGAGCAGATGGCGAAAGGTGACACGATCCTTTCCATGGACGCCGAAGTCCGGGAAAAATCGCGTGACGCGATCGTTGAGTTTCAGCTTGGCGTCGCGCGTCAGCATCATCACCGCGATGGTGGTGGCGAGCGCCTTGGTCAGCGAAGACAGATCGAACACAGTGTCGAGCTTCATCTCACGCGGCTGAGGCAGCAGGGTTCGGAAGCCGAAGCATCCTTCAAAGACGACATCCGCGCCGATGCGCACCGCCGCGGTAGCTCCGGGGAAGACGCGGCGCTCGACGGCGTCGTTGAACGCCTGCTCTACTTCACGCCATCCCAAGCCCGGAACCTCCGTATGATAATTGGATGAAAAATACTAGCGCGGAAAGCGATCTTTCGTCAGCGGAACGGCGCGATTTTCAGTCAACGCCCGATTCGAGGATAGTCAGTCGTTGCGAGGCCGATTCGATGCGCGCGCGAACCCCGAATGGAAGCGTGAGATTGTTGGTGAAATGGCCCGCATCGATGCCGAACAGCACCGGAATTTCCAGCCCGCTGGTCTGCTCGGTGATGAAGCGCTGAATCATCCGCGCCTCGTTTTCCTCGCCGCCGAAAGGACGGATCGCGCCGAACACGATCCCGGCGCAGCGTCCGAGCGCGCCTGACTGCCGGAGCTGCACCAACATGCGATCGATTCGGTAGGCGCGCTCGCCCACTTCCTCGAGGAACAAAATCTTGTCGTCGAAGTCCGGCGCGTACGGCGTCTCCAGCATCGCAACCACGATCGAAAGGCATCCGCCCATCAGTTCGCCCTCGGCAGAACCCGGATGAATGACGTTTTGGGCCTCCATATCAAAGGCCTCGAGCTCGCCGACGAGGACTTTTCGCAGATGCTCGAAGGAGCCGCGATTGCGCGGTTCAATCGCATGATCGATGGCGAGCATGGGGCCATGAAATGCGACCATCCGCGCGCGCTCGACCATCGGATTGAGCAGAAACGTCAGGTCGGAAAATCCTACGAATGGTTTGGGCGTGAGTGCGAGCGCTTCGAAATCCAGCAGCGGAAGAATCCGGCCGGAGCCATAGCCGCCGCGGGCGACGAAAATCGCGCGGATATCTGGGTCGGCGAAAAATGCCTGGAGCTCCTCGGCGCGCTGGCGATCCGATCCCGCAAGGATGTCGTCGCGATCGAGGACGTGGCGTGAGACTCGGGGATGGAAGCCGATTGAGTGAACCAGTTCGAGGCCGCGCTCGAGTGTCTTTTGCTCGACCGCCGCGGCCAGCGACACCACGCCGACCGTATCGCCGGCTTTGAGAGCAGGCGGCTTCGCAAGTGCGTTTTTTCGATCCTCGGGGAGTGACATCTAAACCATCACGCCCTGCTTTATCAGCACGCGCGCCGCTTCGCGATTAGTCAGCGGTGACAGCCGGTTGCGATTCTTCGTGATGAACGCGCGCACGCGCTCGGGCGCAGTGTAGGCATACTGGCGCAGCGCCCAACCAATCGCCTTACGGATGAAGAAATCTTTCTCGGCCGCCTGCGCCAGGGAATAACGGAACAGCCGCGCGTGATCGGTTTTGGCCTTATGAGTGAGCTGCGAGATGATGGCGGCGCGGCGAACCCAGAGGTGGGCGTCTTCGATCCATCGATCCATCAGGAGCGCGGTTTCTTCGCGATGACGAAGCAGGACGCCGCCGACCAGATGGGCCGCGACCTCGTCGACGAAATCCCACCAGGCGCCTTCTTCAATCATTCGTCGATAGAGCGGGATCGATTCGGGCACGATGAACTCGCGCCTGGCTCGGGCGACATCGATGGCGAGATATTTCTCTTCGCGATGCGGCAGCTTCCACAATCCGAGTACCGCGCGCTCATAGTCCGTGCGATTCAAAAGAGGGAACCGAGTCTTTACCTCGCGGCGAATCTGCTCCCGTTCCGGTTTCGGCACGCCATAAAACGGCATCGAGGTTTTCATGTATGCCGCCATCGCAACTGCCTTGCGAGGATCGGCTCGAAGCGCGAGCTCGCGCTGCACAAACGCGATCAGCTCTCCGACCTGGTCTGGTGGCTTCGTCTTCGTGCGCGCGGCCATTGGCTATTTACATCGTGCGGTCAACCGCTTCCGCCACCGGCTTCACCGCCGCGACCAGCTCGGCGAAATGATCGGGGCGAAGCTGCTGAGGACCATCGGAGAGCGCAACGGCAGGATTCGGATGCACCTCGATGAGCAGGCCGTCGGCGCCCGCAGCGATCGAAGCCAACGCCATCGGTTTCACCAGTGTCCATAGACCTGTGCCATGACTCGGATCGACGATGACCGGCAGATGCGTCATCTGCTTGAGTAGCGGCACCGCATTGAGGTCGAGCGTATTGCGGGTCGCGGTTTCGAAGGTGCGAATCCCGCGCTCGCACAGCACCACGTTGGGATTGCCTTCCGAGAGGATGTACTCGGCGGCCATCAGGAACTCCTCGATGCGGGTGGACATGCCACGCTTGAGGAGGATCGGCTTTTTGGTGCGGCCCAGCTTGCGGAGCAGCGAGAAATTTTGCGCGTTGCGCGCGCCGACTTGCAGCATATCGGCATGGGCGACGAACAGCTCGATATCCTGCGCCTCCATGATTTCGCTGACGATTGGAAGACCGACTCGTCGGCCCGCATGCTCGAGGAGGCTGAGGCCCTCGGACTCCATCCCCTGGAATGCGTAGGGCGAGGTGCGCGGCTTGAAGGCTCCGCCGCGCAGCAGGTGGGCGCCGCCGGCTTTGACCGCGTCGGCGGAGGACTCGACCTGCTCGGCGCTTTCCACCGCGCAGGGACCCGCCATGATGGCGATTTTCCGGCCGCCAATCTTCACGCCGCCGACGTCGATGATGGAGCCCTCCGGACGGACCTCGCGCGACGCCAGTTTGTAGGATTTCAGAACCGGCATCACCTGCTCGACGCCGGCGAACGCGACCAGGTGGCCGAGCGAATGCTGCTCGCCGCGCTCCTCGCCGACGCACGCGACGACGGTGCGCTCGACCCCGCGAATGATGTGGCCTCGATAGTCGAGTTCCTCGACCGCGGTGACGACAGCCTGGATTTCCGCCTCGCTGGCGTGCGCTTTCATTACAACGATCACGTAAATAGCCCCCTGTCCGAGATGCTTCGCATAGTGACAGAACCTGGCGACAAGTCCGGCGGAGGATTACATCAGGATGGAACCGGCCGGCAAAGTCTAGTATTTACTATGATCTATGACGAGCCGCGGGCGAATGCCGAAATCTCCTGAAGATTTCGGCGCGCCACCCGGCGAGTGAGAATCCAGTTGCCTGCTAAGCCCCGAAAGCCGCTAAAGTTTGTCCATACCTCGGACGTGCATCTCGAAACCGATACATTCGGCGCTACCGATGCCGGCGTGAAGCTGCGCGACAAGGTGCGTAAAGCCTTCTCGAACGTCGTCGATGTGGCCAATGATCGCGAGGCTGACCTGCTCCTTATCGTAGGCGATTTATTCGATTCCAGCCGCGTGAGCGAGGAGGGCCTCGCGTTCGCGTTCGGTACCATCGCGCGTGCGAAGATGCCGGTGGTCATGATTCCCGGCAATCATGATGCACATGATGAACGCTCGATTTACGCCAAACTTTCGCCGTCGGTGTTTCCAGGGAACCTGCATCTAATTCTCGAACCCGATGGGCGGGTGCTGGATTTTCCCGAGTTGGAAGCGCGTCTTTGGGGACGTGCGATGGTGGAGCATACGCCCGAATATCGACCGCTGGGAGGCATTCCCGATCCGCATCCCGAGCTCTGGAACATCGCGCTTGCGCACGGTTTTCATACCGAGGATGTGGAGAACATGCGCTCGTCGCCGATTACACCGGATGAGATCGAGCGCAGCGGGTATCACTACATAGCGCTCGGCCACGTACACATCTACAACGATGTCTCTCAGGGATCGACGCGTGCGCTTTATTGCGGGACGCCTGCGCCGCTTTATGCGAGTGATAGCGCGGGATGGGTCGCGGTGGTCGAATGCGTTCCCGGCCAGCCGCTGACGATCGACAAAGTTATGGTGAAACCCGACTAGCCTTGAGCGCCGCCGTGGCCGACATCATGGTGGCAAAGGCACCGGCCATCAACTGCGGATGGGCCATCGACAAGGTCCGCCACAAGCTCGCAAATTCAAACGGCGCGATGAAGCATTCTAAAGCGCCCGCCATCTGAAACATTTCAGCGTCACGCTGCACCAGCGCGCGCGCAGTCATCAGCACCGAGGTTTCGGGCATCTCGCGCTTGATCAACCGAATCAATTCGAGCGGATGGGATTCGTCACCATAGCTGAGGTCGGCTCCGAGGGTCACGATCTCCGGCTGTACGGTCCTGAATAGAGTCAGTGCCTGCTCGCTAGTCGCTGCCTCGGCGACGATATCGCATCCGATGCATTCAAGATGACGCCGAATTGCGTTGCGAATCGCCGATGAGCCATCAGAAATGAGAACTCGAACTGCCATAGTGCCCTCAGCCCCCGAACCTCCTGACTCGCATATCTGCGAGGCTTCGGATGATTCGGGGAACTAACCACCAATAGGTAGCAAGCGCGAGGCCAGTTGTGATGGCATGAATCGGAACAGCCGGCCGCCTTCGCACGACGATGTGCTTTCTTTGGCACACCGTTGCTTTGGCCTTCGACGTTGGGCCGAACTATACTCAGCCGAATCGAACCCTATCACGGGATCGCCGCACAATGGTCGCGGATTGTTGCACGATCGTGACTTGCAGCAGATTGGTCCAGGTCGCACCGGTACCAAAGAGAAACGGCCGCCGCCGTTATGGACACCCCCCCCGGAACAAAAGAAGCAATGAACCAGTATTGAGAAAAAGCAAAAACACCC
>VFSW01001852.1_pt1 | contig 32014 bp, 33 predicted proteins | sample 5358111 | NCBI WGS metagenome assembly VFSW01 (sample SAMN11554181, study PRJNA540505) | mine drainage metagenome | isolation source: sediment from site ElyBrook_90M | place: USA: Ely Copper Mine, Vershire, VT | collected 2017
CTGTGCTTGCTTGCCACCCTGATGCTCATTGCGTCAGCCTCCGCTGACGTCATCTATGAGAACGGCCCCGCCAACGGAAATGCTTATGCTTGGCAGATAAACTTCGGATTCATCGTTAGCGATACGTTTTATTTGCCGCAAAACAACGTTGTTAGTGGTATCGGCTTTGACGCTTGGCTGTACCCGGGCGACACGCTCCTCTCCGCCGAACTCTCGATTACCTCGGCCGAGAACGGAGGGACGGTTTACTTTGACCAGGTGTTGTCCGCAGAGCAGGGATCCTGTGCCCCTAACTCCCTCGGTTACTCCGTATGTACCGAGGGACTAGCCTTGGGAGAGGGTCTCCATCTCAACGCAGGCACCTATTGGATCAATCTGTCGAACGCCCTTGCTACCAACAACGATCCGGTCTACTGGGATGAGAACAGCGGCATCGGCTGCCATTCGCCGGGGTGTCCCTCCCAAGCTTCGGAGAACGATCTCGGTACGATCCCGAGTGAGTCCTTCGTAGTAGTTGGGGGCACCAGTACGACCAGCACGTCAAGTGTTCCGGAGCCCACGAGTATTTTGATGCTGGTAAGTGGGCTTGCCGCAGCGGCTGGTCTGCTGCGACGGAAAGTCTAATCGTCACCCCGGCGTTTTTGGCTGTCCTGCGAACTGAGAGTACCGCAGCCGGCTTCCTGACATGCCGCCGGCCTTGCTTTCCACGATCTCACGCTCGCTCGTCACAGGCGCCAGCAGTGAAGCAGTACAAACTCCTAAGAAAGGAAGTGTGTATCCATGCGCCTTCATCTCCTTGCTCCACTCCTGCTCGCACTTCTGCCCTGGCATTGTCTCCCGGCAGCGGCGCAAACCCTTAACTACCCAGTCGCCTATGCATTCTCCCCGGCGCTGCAAGGCCTTCAACAGGGCGCTTCCCAGTGTGCGTTACCTCCGCAGACGTGTCAAACTGGATGTGTCGGCATCACGATCAAATTAGACTGCGCCGGAATCAGCCAACTCTCTACCGGCGACGGCCCGCCACCCGATACCAACGCCGCCGTCGGGGACACCCAGGTCGTCGAATTTGTCAACAACTCCTACCAGGTCTTCGACAAGACGACTGGGGCCCAATTGACCCAGCCGATCGACGACAAGGACCTGTTTCAATCTTTGCCGGACGACTCCGCCTGCAAGGTTCAGGATGGAGGCGACATCATCGTAGATTGGGACAAGGCCAATCATGTCTGGCTGCTTGCCTACAACATCGGCAGCCCGATCGGTCCCGGCAACACCTATCCGCTTTGCGTGGCCGTGTCTACCTCCGCGGACGCTACTAGTTCCTACAACGTCTATCAATACTCGCTAGGCGCGTACTTCGCTGATTATCCCAAGTGGGGCCTTTGGCCTACGGGGTACTTTCAGACAAATGACAACACCACCTACGGTCCATTGGTTTGCGCTTACAACGGCGCTAAGATGCGGGCAGGCGATCCGACAGCGGAACAGATCTGCCGCCGATTTGGAATTTTGGATTTCCACCTGCTGCCGGCAGACGCCGACTCTGCGCCCCCTACCGGCCAAGATGAATTCTTCATCGGTAGCATGGGGTTCAGCACGCGGCCACCTGCCCTGGTACCGGTTACAACTCACTCTACTTATATTCAATGCACCCCGTGTTTTCGGATCCTCTTCAGACGACCTTTACGGGAATCGATCTGGCTGACCCAATCTGCGTGCCGAGTTACTTACCATATTTTACTGATAACATCCCCCAGGAGGGGACCGACAATCAGCTGGCCGCCATGGGCAACGCATCCATGTACCGTTTCGCCTACTGGAATGACGGAGCGTTGTACTATGGCGGAATGCAGCATTGGCACATGAACCACACCGTCCAAGCCGCCAGCGGGCAAGCGGGCGTCCGGTGGTACGAGTTTGAGGCAATCGAGCGCCCGGCAACGCTTTCCTCGGTGTACCTGCTTCAGTCGGGAACATTCGCCCCGGATTCCAGCTACCGTTGGATGGGATCGATAGCTCAAGACAAGCTTGGCGATATTGCCGTGGGCTACAGCGAATCCAGTTCAACCATGTATCCCTCCATCTATGTCACGGGACGAGTGCTAACCGACCCGAGTGGCGAAATGGAGGGCGAGGTTTTGTTGTGGCCCGGTTCGGCGTCGCAAACAGACCAGTGCCACAACTACCAACTAGGCCTGTGTCATCGTTGGGGAGACTACTCGAGTATGGCGATTGATGGCTCGGACGGCTGCACGTTTTGGTACGCGCAGGAGCATATCGATGCGGCCAGTCCTACGTACTGGTCGACGCGACTGATTTCCTTCGCGTTCAACGGCTGCAACTGAAGCGACGAATTTGCATCGGCTGCACGTAGCTATGGAGATGTCGGTCTCGAGCTTAGCGTACCAGGTGTTCCAGCGCGCGGTGCACCGTGGTAAGACTTTCCGGCCACAGCACCATCAGCACGACGGCAGAAGCGGCCAGAGCAGCCAGACTGGTCAGCAGAGGAAGTAGTTCTTTCGCGGGCTCCTGGGTTCTCGGTGGTGGATGCAGCAACCGCTCAACGCGTTCCGAGAGTTCCTGATCGTCGCCACGCAGCGAGCAGGAGAGATAACCGACCCGCGGCTTCGATCCCATCCTGGCAACCTGAACCAGCGCCCCGGCAAGCGACAGCGCGCGATGGGGATCGCCGTCGATGGCCTGATCATCGGCAGCCCACTCGGTGAATTTCGACCAGGCGTGATCCAATCGGCGAAAGCTCCGAACTGATGGCAGGATGTCCGGCGCCAGAAGGATAAGGAGACGCTTGAAGTTATCACCCACGGCGCGATGCGCCTGCTCATGCCGCAACGCCGACTCTCGCTGTTCGGAGGAAAGGCCCTGCATCACCTGCCGGGAGATCACCAACTGCGGGCGAAAGACCCCGGCGACGGCCAACACGGGAGCCGGGTCGGTCAACAGCAAGGCCGGCGAAGCATCGCCCGGCAGGCTGATGCTGTGTCCCTGACGCCGGCAATGATCCAAGTAGCGTGTGGTCCCGCGGACGGCGCTGACGACCCGCAGCAGAGCCGACAGCCACACCGCGATCCCCAGCAAGGCCGTGAGCATGCACACAATGCCAACTCGTTCACCAGTCCCTTCGGGTTCGTGCAGGAGATAACTGGGGACGCAGAACATCAACACGGCGAACACGGTCAGCAGCAGCGGCAACAAGCGAATCGTGAACAGGAGGCGGGCGGCCGATCGCGGCTTCAGGTGTTCGGCAATGCGCAGCGACGGGCCTGCACTGAGCCGAGCGGCCAGCGCCAGCACCACGTGCACCACAAAGAACGTGGCGAAGCAAAGACACAGCAGCCGAATCGTATAGTGAAGGCTCATGGTTCCACTGCCTAGGCCAGTTCGCGAAGTTTCTCGCGGATCTTTTCTTCCAACTCCTCCAGCAATTGCAGATCGTGCTCGCCAACGGCGTCGACCAGAGAAGAGAGCAGAAGCTCGCGCGAAGGCTCCGGGCCGGCGAGAAATCCCGCCACCAAATCGCCAGCGCGTTTGCGCTCCCATTCCTGGCCGGACACCGCCGGGAAATAAACAAACGCCCGCTCCGCTCTTTGGCGGTCCAGTAGACGCTTCTTGAACAGACGGTCGAGCGTAGTCATGACGGTGGTGTAGGCTAGCCCGTTGTTCAGCTTGTCCACCACGTCACGCACGGTGCAGTGTCCGGCAGCCCACAGAACCTCCATCACCTGTACTTCAAGCGGACCGAGTTCGAATGGTTGACGCCGACGAGCCGAAGTCCAGACCAATGCACTTTCCTCGTGCCACAGCTTAAGGCTGCCCCGGTGGCTTGTCAATCGAGATCGAATGAAAGTTGCCGTGCGGTTCAAATTTAGGAAAGTACGCCGAGTTATCTGCCCTTGCCGAAACGCTCCACCAGCCTCTACACTGAGGCTTTCCTTTTGAGATAAGCGGTTAGCGCTTCCGCCGGTCATTGCCGGCGGGGAGGTTCCATGAGGGTTTCGGCAGTTCCTGTCTTGGCCGCATCGGCGGCGGTTGTGGGCCTTTTGTTCCTCGGGGGCTGCGGCGGCAACTATTATATCGACCAAACGGTTACGGAAATCATTCTGACGCCCACGACCATTTCCTTAAACGAAGGCGATGTCGCCACGCTTTCGGCTTCCGCGCAGAACAAGTCGGGACAGGCCGTCGCGGCGGACATCAGTTTCATTAGCAATAACTCCCATATTGCCTCCGTGTCTCCTGGTGGACTGGTTTGCGGCGGACTGTGGGATCCCACCTTTGTTTTTTGCAACGCCACTCAGGGAACCGGCGGTGTGGGACAGGTTACTATCACCGCCAGCTCATCGAACGTTTCCGCCACCGCTACGGTCTATGTGCACGAGAAAGTCGACCGGGTGAACGCCATCCTGACCAAGCAGTGCACGACCATGGGCCAGACCGTCGGCATCTACGGTCAGGTGCTGAGCACGTCGGCCCCCGGCTGTTCGCCCGCGGCCCCGTGCGATATCACCTCCACGGTCGGCCCTATTAGCTTCGGCTCGAACGATGCCAGCATTGTCAAGACCAATGGCGCGGGACAGTTGGTGGCCGGCACTCCCGGCAGTACCACCGTCTTCGCCTCGAACTCCGGTGTTAATAGCCTTGGCACCCCCTACGAGACTTGTCGGGTGGCGACCATACAAGTGCATAGCGCGACAGGATCGCAGACCTCCTTCGTGATCGGCGGAGCCAATACTGTGCCGTTGACCGCCGATGTTTACGACACCAACAACCACTACGTTAAGCCGACGCTTACATGGGGCTCCTCCGCTATCGCGGCTGCCACCGTCGCGGCGACTGGCAGCGCAAGCAATCCGGCGACGGTCACCGGAGTGGCTCCCGGCACCACCTACATCACCGCGGCTTGTAGTTATCCCAGCTGCAACAAGAATGTGCCTGCCCAATACAGCCAAAATGTAGTGACGGTGATCGTCGGGGGCCACACCTCCACCACGGTCTACGCCGCCAGCACCGACTCCACTATGCTGGTGCCGTTCAGCATTGACAGCGATACACCCGGCACGGCCATTACCCTGCCCCACAAGCCGAACTCCATCATCGCCGATCCCGGTGGCGCGGCTGTGTACTTGGGTTCCAGCTCCGGCCTGATGGCGGTAAATATCAGTTCCGGCGCGGTAACCACCTTCTCGGTCAACGGAACCATCGTCGCCATTTCGCCGGATGGGAAGTACTTACTGCTGTCGGACAGCGTCGGCAATGTTCTGAATTACGTCAACATCTCAAGCGGCAGCCTTGCCGGCACGCACTCGGGCGTCACGGTGACTTCCGACGCCTACACCCCGGACAGCAGCTTCAATGAATGGGTTACGGGCACGACGTACGGAGTTGGTTCTTCCAGCGGCTTCACAGGCGCGGTAACCTTGGCAAGTACGGCCAATGCACTGGACATCATGGCGCAAGGCGGGCTCACCTACATCACCAGCGCCAGCGGGCGGCAGATTTATGTTTACTCCACCTGCGATCAGAGCCAGCAGCAGGTGCTGAGCGCCACTAGTCCTACGCTCCTCAAGGCGCTGCCCAATGGGACCGGAGCCGTTGCGGCCGACCCGCCGAATATCGATGTGATTACCACACCTTCCAAGCTGACCGCCGGCTGCCCGGCTACCACGCAAAGCACCATCAACTCCTACGATCTGGGCGTCGGCAACTTCACCGCGGAGCAGATGTTTGTCAGCTCGAATAACGTGGGGGTCTGGGTTGTCCCCAATCTTCCCGAGGTGTTGTACTTTTACCTGCCGGGTTTGGCGCCGACTGCCATCCCTCTGGCAGGGGGAGCGACGCCGGAAGCGTCCGCCTATGACGGCGGAGTCACGTTGGACGGGGCTCACGCCTATTTTGGCGCCAGCGATAATACCGTCCACCGCATCGATGTGCCCGCGCTGCATGATGTGGCGCAAATTGCGGTGGGCCTGAAGGACCCTAAAGGCAACGTCACGCCGCCAAACCTGGTCTGCGTAGTGCCGCAGTAGGCTTCCCTCTCAGGCGTTGCGCTGCAATGCCAGGACGCATTCCTTGCGGTAAATGTGCGCCCTCCAAAACACGACCGGCCGCCACTCGAAGCCCAAGACCTGGCGCGTATACTCTGCCAGCTCGCGAACGTCCTCGTCGATCCAGACGTGGTAGTGAATGCTGTAATCGACTTCGAGCAGGTGCGACAGTTGCTGCTGGAACTCGGCGCTTCCCCGCCGGCATCCGACTACGTTTTCCACCCAGTCTTCAAAGTGCGCCGGCTTGTCGAAGCTGCCAGGGTCCGCGTCTTCCGCGATCAGGTGTTGCAGCGGTGTGCGCCGGCGCTTGAGGTCGAACGTGTAGCGCTTGTCGGGAATTTTCAGCAGCAGGACGCCTTCGGGCCGCAGCACCTCATACCAGTGCCGCAAGGCCGCCAGCGGCAAGGGCAGGTGCTCCAGCACATGGCTGGCGATCACAAAGTCCAGGCTGCCGGGGGCAAAGGGCAGGCACAGCGCGTCGGCCACTACGTCCGGACGGACGACGGGGCCGTCGAGCTCTGCATAATGCTTCTGCAGGCCCTCATTCGGCAGCCGATCGACGTAGTACACCCTGGCGTTGGGGGGCACAGGGAACTTGCGCCACAGTGCTCCAATCTCAATCCCGCGCCCGCGCGAGCCGGGGCCCCCAGCACACGCCGTTTTTGCGTGGGCTGGGGTGGTGAGATGCCGCGCCAGCAGACGGTTCTCCACCCAGCGCAGCGGCGCTCCCTTGCCCATGGAGCCACTATAAAGCAGCGTGGACAAGATCGACGCGTGTGGCGATCCCGTCGCCGCTGCCCTGCCGTTTTTTTAAGGCGCGAAATAGCCGGAGATGTCCAGGATCAATTGCGTCAGTCCGTCGGCATAGGCGTTGATGGAACCCTGATAACCCGACACGTTCGACGGCACAATCGCCAGGTTGGAGGTGACGGCTCCATCATAGGCGTTCAGCGTTGAAACCAGCGGCTGCAACCCCCCGTCGGGCCACAATGTGAGGTAACCCAACAGGCCGCTGGGCACCACGGTGGCATTCAGCACAAATGCCTGCGCGCTGGCGGGCGGCGCGCACGAGCTGGTTGTGACGTTGATTCCCCCCGGCCAGGTCCCCTGGAACGGCTGCCCGTTGCCGACCGTTCGCGTGTCGAAGACCCGGCATGGTGCTACCGGATATAGCGACAGCGCGTTCTGTCCTCCTGGCGCGGCGAAATAGCCATTGACATCGATGATCAGATCGGTGCTGCTGTTGTAGGCAAAGGCGCTGATATCGCCATTGGCGGCCGCCGGCACAATCGCCGCGTTGGCCACCACGGTTGCGGTGGGATTATTCAGCGTCGAGACATCGGGCTGCTGCTGGTTGCTGGGCCACACCGTCAGATAGCCCAGCGGCTGGCCCCACGGATTGGGCACCACCGTCACGTTAAGCGAGTACGCCACCGGCTGCTGCGGCAGGTTCTGCAGGCAGGGGCTGGTCAGCATCGGGAACTCGCGCGGCTGCTGCGCTGCCAGCCGCGGCGGTCCCAACCCCTGAGGATAGCCCGAGTCGCGCGTGTCGGCCACGCGGCAAGGCGTTAGTGGATAGAACTGCAGCGTCCCGGTGCCGGGCGCGGTGAAATATCCGTCGATGTCGAGAATGACGTCGGTGGTGTCGGTGACATACACGCTGACCGCAGCGCTCGCCCCCGCCGGAACAATCGCGGCGTTAGCTTTGACCCGGCCATCGTAGGAGTTCATCGTGGAAACATTAGGCTGGCTCCTGCCCGCGGGCCAGATCGTCAGATAGCCCAGCATCCCATGCGGGACCACGGTTACATTCAGCGAGTACGCTGCCGCCTGGGAGAGATCCAGCCCAGGGCAATAGGTCTGCGCTAATTGGGGAAGGCCAAACGTGTCAAAAGTTCCTCCCTGGATCGTGCCGCCTCCCTGTTCAATCCGCGTGTCCACCAGCCGGCACGGCGTCACCGGAACGAATTGGACGGGTGTCGGGGCGGGACCGGAGAGGCTGAAGACTGTGCCCAAGCCGTTCGCCCCGCCGTAATAAGTTGTTCCGTAGAAGTTGCCGTTAGCGGCTTGCAGAAGCTCAGCCGCAGGTGAGGTACCCTCGTTCTCGGTGAAGCTATGGAGCGTGGTAAGCGTCCCCGCTGGTGTGATCTCGAAGATCGTGCCACAGCCGCCGCCGAAGGCGCAGCCATCCCCGCCGCCGGCCCCTGTCACTCCATAAAAATTGCCGTCCGTGGCTTGTATCAGCCCATCCCCAACACCCACGCCGTCAGCGCAGTTTGGTTGCGAACAAAAGTTGTAGAGCGTGGTCAGCCCACCGCCTGGGCTGATTTTAAAGACCGTGCCGCAGTCATTGCTGCCGCTGCTACCACAATAGGTGCCCGTCCCCCCCATATCCGTCGTTCCGTAAAGGTTCCCGTCGGTACCTTGCACCAAGCCGGCAGTAGGGTACGTGCCGTCAGCACAGTTTTGTTGTGAGCAAAAGCTGTGCAACGTCGTCAGCGCGCCACTGGGGGTTATTTTGAAAACCGTCCCCCAACTGTTGGCGCCGCCAAGTTGGGTTGTCCCGTAAAAGTTCCCATCAGTGCCCTGCACCAGCGCTGCTACTGGATTTTCGCCGTCGACGCCGTTGAAACTGTGCAGGGTGGTCAGCGTGCCGCTTGGCGTGATTTTGAACACCGTACCATTGTTGCCGTGAGCCCCGCCGCTCCGTGTTGTCCCGTAAAAGTTCCCATCAGTGCCTTGCGCCAGGCCAGCCTGCGGGTAGGAGCCGTCAGGGCAGTTTAGCTGGGAGCAAAAGCTATAAATTGTGGTCAGCACGCCGGTCGCAGCCACCCTGAACACCGTGCCGCCGTTGCCTCCGTATGCAGTTGTCCCGTAGAGGTTCCCGTCGGCCGCTCGCACCAGCCGCCCTCTAGGAGTAGCGCCATCCGCACAGTTCTGTTGCGAGCAAAAGGTGTAAAGCGTAGTCAGCACTCCCGATGGCGTAATCTCGAAGAGGGTGCCGTAGTTGTTCGCCCCCCAAGCCGATGTTGTCCCATAGAGGTTCCCATCATTGGCTTGCACCAATCCGGCTAGAGGGTCGGCGCCATCCGCGCAGTTCTGTCGCGAGCAAAAGCTGTAAAGCGTGGTGAAGGTTTGTGCGGGCGACGCAATCGCCGTCCCGGCACAGAGCGTTAAGAGAAGGCAGGCCGCCCTAAACAAGCCGAGTTTCCCTAACGCTGGATGGACTTGAGTTTGCATGGCTCCAACCTCGCGGATCTTTCTTTGGGTTGGCCGCGGCTCCGGATGGCCCTCCATCTTCCTAGATCGAGGCACCGTCGCTGCCCGCGCCGGAGACATGCCAACGCTCGCTTGGTATCAGGAGAGGGGTTCGGTCGCCTCGAACTGCAGGGACAATCTTACTACCGTTTGCGAATTTCGCAACCCCTTTTCTGCAAGTTGACAGAGTCCCCTCAGGGAACGGTAAAGGTAACACCGCCTTCACAATCTCGGCTTGGTTCCCGTGCCGCCCAATACTGGAGTCGTTACGGTAGGATGCCCCCTCACTCCTGGCGCTCCCTGCCCTTTTCGTCACTCCGGTGGCGAGAAGCTGTACAGGTTGGTCTCCAGTTCTTCTTCGGGGAGGGCGTGGAGGTCGATCCATCCCTCCAGCGGCAGCGAATCCACGGGCAGGTGTTCGCGCCAGATGGCAAAGCGCAGCCGGATGCGGCTGCCCGGCTGCGCGCCAATCAACTCGAAGGGCAGGCGCATTTCGAAGATCTGCTGCAGGGCAACCTCGACCCCGCTAGCGTCGGACTCCCCGCCTCCCGCGCTGAAGCTCGCCAGTATGTGGCGCTCCTGGCCGTTGGTGAGCACCCAGCCTTGCAGCTTCTGACCCTGCGCGTCAAGGGTAAGACGGTAGGATTGCGGCGCCGCTTTGCGATTCGCCTTCTGCCGCCAGACTTCGAGGTTCACCACCAGCCGGTAGTCACCCTCAGGAATGGCATGATGAAAATCGAGACGCCCGGAGACAGAATCGGCGTCGAGCCCGGCATAGACCGCGTCCAGCAGAAACTGCTTGCCATGCATGGCGCTGGTGCGCTGGTCGGAGGTGTAGCTGGCCGCGCCCATCCATTCGAAGTAGCCGCTCACCAGGCCGTCCACGCGCGCGCGCACATACGCCGTCTGGGGAATGTAGCTGGGCCGCGCCACGCCGCGCAGGATCGGGGTATGCAACTCTTCCGGCGGAATGCCCTCCAGCGCGTGATAGACGTTGGCCAGGTGTTTGCGATACAGCTCGTCGAAGTCGCCATCGTTGGCGGAATGATGTTCGGGACCGTACCACCAGTTCCAGTCGCTGCCTTCGGCGATCAGCAGTTCTTCCCAGGCGAGCTGCCGCTGCGCCTCGGAGACGCGATGCGCGTGACGGTCGTAATAGTCGCGCGCCTCGGCCAGCAAGTCCCAGGCGAGATTGTCCTCTGGAGCGCCGATCCAGACATTGAAGTTAGCGTCGATCCACGAGCCGGGAACCAGGCGCTGCAAATGCCCGAAATCAGGCTTCTTGTGGCGGGCGATGGCCTCGCTGATGGTGATCGGCTCAATCTGGCTGTCGCGCTGGAGCGCGTCGTAAAGGCGGCGCAGAAATTCGCGTCCCGACTGCGGATAATATTCCCACGCATTTTCGCCGTCGAGGATGATGGAGACGATCGCGTTTCTGCCCTTCTCCAGCAGCGGCTGCGCCGCGTCCTTGATGTTCTTCATGAGATGATTCGCAGCGTCCTGCGCCGGCATGCCGGAGTAAACGAAGCCAATCAGGTCGGACAGCCGATGATCGCGGAAGACGAGATGCATCTGCGTCTCGTCTTTTTCATAGCGGTAGATGTTGTACAGCCGCCCGGCGCTTTCAGCGTGCAGATGACCATTGTTGTGGCGGGTGAAGTTGTGGTCGAGCGTGCGGCCCAGCACGCCTTCATCGGTCGCCATCCACGTCAGACCTTCGCGGCAGGCCAGCTTCAAGGCTTCTTCGGAGACGCTGCCCTCCGCGGGCCACAGGCCCGTCGGCCGCACGCCGAAAAGTTGCTGATTCGAGTCCCGGGCCTTCTTTATCTTGACGGTGGCGTCGTAGGAGTTCTGTAAGCGGCGCGTCGGCAGCGGCAATCCCGGCGACGATTCCGCCCCAACACTGGTGTCGCATAACAGCGGAAGAATGGGATGGTAGAACGGCGTTGCCGAGAGTTCGATCGAACCGCGCTGCGCCGCATCCCGGTATGCCGGCAGCACCTTGGCCAGCATCTCCCGCTCCTTCGCGATGACCAGTTGCTGATCTTCGCCCGTGAAGTCCTCGCCTTTCTCCACCAGGGCGGCGACATGCGGATCGGCTAGAAAGAATTCGTCGAACCAGGCGAGCTGCGAGAGCACCTGCAGATCGGAGTAGTCGCGAGTGACGAAGTAAGACTCCGGCCCTTCCGGCCGGGTGATAGTCGAGCGGTACCGTTCCCACAGCTCGCGATAGCGCGGATAGCGGCCGATCATGTTCACCGGGTTCGCCTGGAACAGATATTGCAGTGCGAAGCTGCGTTCGGCGGCAGTCAGGTCCTGCGCCGGTTTCGCGACCAGATCGAAGAAGGGGTCCTGCGCCTGGCCGGAGACATAATCCTGAATCTGCGCGACCAGCGATGGCACCAGGTTGAAGTTTTGATGGACGTTCGGGAACTCGTCCAGCAGCCTCACCATGCCGTAATAATCCTTCAAGGCGTGCAGCCGCACCCAGGGCAGGCGATAACTGCCGCTGACCATGTCCTTATAGAAGGGCTGATGCATGTGCCACAACAACAGCAGACGAATCTTCGGAGAACCTGCACGGGAGACCGGACTCATGGGAGGGTTTTCGCCGAGCTAGTGTAACAGGCGGCGTCGGGCGGTGAAAACTGGGCCGAGCCGGCTACCGCGCCGACGCCTTGCCGGTGGCTGACACCGGCACCTGCTCGACGATCTCGATGCCGAAGCCTTCCAGTCCGGCGACCTTGCGTGGGTGATTGGTGAGCAGGCGAATGCGCTTCAGGTTCAGATCGGAGAGAATCTGCGCCCCAATGCCGATCTCGCGCTGCGTGCGACGCTGGCTTTCGGGCAGCGTGGGCAGGCGTTGCTCGTGATGGAACTGGATGGTCATGTGATCGCCCAGCCGTTCCACGGAATAGCCCTTCAACGTCGAATGCAGGTAAACCAGCGCGCCACGGCCTTCCCCGGCGATGCGCTGCATCGAAGCATCAATCACGCTGCGGCACTCGCACCAGCTTGCGCCAAAGACGTCGCCCATCAGGCAATGCGCGTGCATCCTCACCAGCACCGGCTCTTCGCCCGCGTTCTCCACGTCGCCCTTCACCAGCGCGATGTGCGAGTCACCAGTGATCTCCGACTCGTAGGCGATCATGCGGAACTCGCCGTAGGCGGTGGGCACAATGGCCTCTGCCAGCCGCCGCACGTAGCGCTCGTGCGCCATGCGGTAACGGATGACCTCGGCGACGGTGAGCATCTTCAGGTTGTGCTGCCGGCAGAACCCGGTCAGCTCCGGCACGCGCGCCATGGTGCCGTCGTCGCTCATGATCTCGCAGATGACGCCCGCCGGAACCATGCCCGCCATGCGCGCCAAATCGACCGAGGCTTCGGTTTGCCCGGCGCGCACCAGCGCGCCGCCCTTGCGCGCCTGTAGCGGAAAGATGTGTCCGGGACGCGCCAGATCGCTGGGCCGGGTGGCGGGATCGATCGCCACCTGGATCGTCCGCGCGCGATCGTAAGCCGAGATGCCGGTCGAGACGCCGTCTTTCGCGTCAATCGATTCAGTGAACGCGGTGCCGAAGGTCGACGTGTTCTCCGCCGACATCTGCCCCAGACGGAGATATTCCAGCCGCTCCTCGGTCATCGCCAGACAGACTAAACCGCGCCCGTACTTGGCCATGAAGTTAATGGCTTCAGGCGTGATTTTTTCGGCGGCCATGGTCAGGTCGCCCTCGTTCTCGCGGTCTTCGTCGTCAACGACCACGATCATGCGGCCGGCGCGGATCTCCTCCAGCGCAGTCTCAACATCGCAGAAAGGGGTTTGCGGGGACATAAGCCTCTGCTTGGGATTTTAGCAGGCGGCAGAATTCGGGCTGGTCGGTTGTGGTTTCGACTCACGGGCAGGCAACTCCGCCGAAGCCGTGTTAAACTTGTGAACGACTGTAGGCGCGTAGCTCAGTTGGTTAGAGCGCTACCTTGACACCCTACCTAGACTCACAGAATCAGGGAGTTACAGGCACTAGCGGGAGCATTCGAGCACGTTTGGAGCGGTAGCTAATCGTAAACGTTCCCGCGTTCGTTCCCACGGCAGGCGGGTTATCTGGCGTCTTCAAGAGGTCGAGGCATCATCTGAAACGTATAGGTATATGCCTGCGGATGCGTCAGTAATCCCCATCGCGGTACTGCCTTGACCGTCCTATTCCCTGGCGCTAGCCACGGGAACACGAAATCCCTCCCACGGAGTTCTATTGAATATCGAAGGGGAGCCACGTCAACAGGAGTAGCCCTAAAACATCTCATAACGTTGCTCCCCTGTGCATCAGACGCCATGTACCGCGATGCCGCTGACTTGGTATGGGTTTTACTTACCCGCTGCCCCAGCCATACCTCTAAAGCGCCGGGTCAATCTGTTGCGCCGTTAGAAGATTGGCCGTTAACAGCGTAACTGCCACCGCCAATGGGCGTAACAATTTGAGTGTCAATTTAACCTCCCTTCTGGCACAACCAGTGCCGAGTAGATTAGCTGGCCAGTTCGGTTCGGACCAGTCGAGGCCTGGCCGCGCTGCCTTAAGACCCTCAGGAACCGCATGAGTACCCCCTTAGCTCCCTACACACACCTTCTACCCTCAGACAATAGCCTTACTAAATACGGAAGGCACCCCGTGCAACTAGGCACCCCCTAACGTCGCGTACCTGGCCGTCAACTTCGCTTCTCTTCCATGTGTCGTGCGTATCGCTTCTTTCAACCGCTCCTCTGTCGCCGCCAGGGCAGCCTTCTGTTTCCTTACCGTTTGGCAGTCGTAAAGAATCATTAACCAACCAAGGCCTGGTATGAGAAACATCAGCGCATATAGAAACACCCTGAACCATCTGTCTCGAATCGCCTTTGCTTCTCGACTAGGCCGCTGCGCTTCCCACTCTTTAAGAGCCACCTTTGCCGCAGAGGCCGCTTCCGCAGCCTTTTCTGCCTCCCATTTCACAGCCATTGTTTCCGCTTGCTTCAAGGTTGCTTGTTGCTCTGCCCCGATGAGCTTGACGGCGAGTTCTACTTGTTTTGGGTCTTCCGTGGAAAAGTACAGAGTCACGCTGGCTGCTAGTGGTCCGCTTATACCAAATGTGCCCTCTGATGCCGTCATGCCTGCCCGTCGCGCTACTTCCATTATCTCCTTAAATTGACCCTCACGCTCCTCTGATGAGCGGCGCGGATAGTTGACCGAAGGTTCCACCTCCGCCACAAGTCTTTGCGGCTCCCGCACCTGAGTGCGCAGTTTCCCCCAAGGGGCACAAATGGAGCAGTCAGACGGGGAGCCGTTTTTCGCAACGTGCTCTCTATATTTCGCGACGAAGTCGAGGCCGCGTGCCTCCGAGTATGCCTTCTTTTCTGCGTCTACGCGCTCGTGGTAGTTCTTCGCGCCCCCCTGCTGCTCAAGCCACGCGTCGTGCTCTCGCTCTGCTTTCTCCATCTCCCATTGTTCAGGAGACATTCCGGCAGCTCGCCTTTCGGCATCATCTGCCCGTCGATTTTCTCTTTCCTCCCGCTCCTCCTCCCGTTCCTGCGCCGCTGCCTCACGGGCCTCGCTCCGCTCATGCTCTCTGGCTTGATAGATCAGAAAGAGAATCACGATAACCGCAACAACCAAGGTCAACATCGCCATGGCTTTGTAAATACCCCGCTTTCTCCCGGTCCGGTACTACTTCGTGCCGTCCCGCGAAGCAAACTCGCCCATCAACTACTGAGCCTTACAAACTACAATAGCCTTCTTGATTGCCTTCTCAAATGCATCGGCGTGTTGTTGATCCTCAAAAAGGATGAATGCAGCTTTTCGCGCGTCCACGGTGATGCCCATTTGGCTTTCTGGAATGGTTGGACCGGTCCACGCCTCTATCTTTGCTAGATCGACTCTATTAAGCGTCATCTCATTGTTCAGCCCTTGAGAGACGATCATCACCATCGGAGAGTCAGACACATATGGCGTGCCCCGTTTGTGGTTGGCAACATATTCGAGGCTGAAGATTGCCTGATTGTTCACCTTGTCCTCATCCAGGGTGGCAAGATCGACAAAAATGCGAATCACATCCACCTGTATGATTCCCCAGTCGTACTTATCTGGCTTTTGCTGATTGATGGATGCAGGTATCGCGTACTGTCCCCACGGGCCGATTAGGTCGATCTCAACCTTGTGGCAGTTAGGTGCAGTAATTGTTCCGTAGGGAACCAAAGCCTCTCTCAATGTCATGGATGTAGGAACCGATGTTCTGCCCATGAGCGGACAGCGCGACAAACATCATAAGGGCGCAAACACGCATGAGAGATTTCACTTTCACGCTTCACCAAAAGGCATTTAGTTGCAACGCATCCTGAACCTGTGCGTTTGGCCGGTTGTGGTGGTGTGTTCATATACTCCGATGGCAACGATACCCTGGTACTCTGTATCCACCAGCATTGCTTGTGCCCCGTCCAATGGACACGTCGCGGCCATCGGACAACTTCCTCCGTCTGCTAAGGCGACACCGCTAGCTGCTAGCAGAACCACCCCGACAACTGCTGCTCGCAGCAGATCGCCGAGACTTTCTTTCATAAAGTTCATTGAGCCTCCTCTGCAACCCCGCTGTATCCTATCGGCGACTTGTGGCCGAAAGATTACAGCCATATTGGGGAGGTGGGAGATGACGTAAGCTGCCGCTTCGGAAACCGGACACGCAAGCTCCGCAAGGAGCGGGGTTGGACGCAGGTTTACCTGGCCGTCCATACTGCCTTGGTCGTCCCTTCATCTCGAATGTCGAAACCGGCACGAAGGAGCCGTGCCTAGGCCAATCGAAATCTTTGCGCTGGCGTTTGAAATGTCAATTTCACAACTGAGCGCCGCGTATAGGGTGCGTCCCGAATATGGAACGGGAATGCCGCTCGACATCCGAATCCGCTTTGGCCGCGCAATCCGCCGCATACGGGACGAACAGGGGATCAATCGGGAAGAGGCAGCGGAGCGCTGTGGTCTCCATCGCACCTATTACAGCGGCATTGAACGGGGCGTCAGGAACATTTCGCTCGTTAACATCGAACGGATTGGGAAGGGGCTGAAGACTGCCCTTCCGGAACTGTTCAGGCGTTTATGAGCCGTGAAACTCTGCGCTGCCCTTCCCGGCCAGCGGGATCGGAGAGATGGTCGGTATTTACGGCTTCTTGACGCTGGCAATCAAATTCTTTCGGGCAATCCACAACGCGAACATTGCTGCTGAGGTTTGGCTTTGATAGCCCGAGGCCTGCTGCTACAATCGACCTTGAGCCAAGTAAGCCCAACTTCCCCCTTGTGCGGGCCACTGCGGATGTCACGCGCCAGGTACCGCATTGACATCATCGACCACAGTGGGAACCGCCTACGCGAACTCGTGGGCCGTACACGAAGAGTACATTCGCGACCCACTGGGTGCGTGTTATCCTGAACCGTAATTCCTGAAATCGGAGAAGTTAGTCATGGCGTCCGAACTCCAACACCAGTACACGGTTGCGGAGTTTTTCTGCGGTTGTGGAGGGCTTTCTCACGGCTTCCAGAGGGCTGGCCGATTCGACGTGATATTGGGGAACGACGTTAAGCCGGAAGCCTTGCGCACCTTCGCATTGAACCACACCATCCAAGCCCAGCCATCCTCAACGCTTCGTGGTGACATTCGCAAACTGACGCTCGAAACGGTGCGCGGCGCTCTTGCGAAACACGGGGTCGATCTTGGCGAACTCGACTGTTTGATTGGCGGGCCGCCTTGTCAGGGTTTCTCCCAAATGCGTCGCAGCGAAGAACGAAAGCGCGGCGAAATTGTTCGATTCAAGGGATACGACCGCCTCGCGCACGATCCACGAAATGACCTTGTTCTCCGCTTCCTTGAGATTGCTGCTGACCTGAACCCGAAGGTAATCCTGATCGAGAACGTGCCGCAGATGCTCCGGCACGGGCATAATGGTAAGGCGGGAGGGCTGGCGGAAAGTGTGAGGCTGCTGCTTCGCGAGATGGGCTACTCTACCGTCGTTGATGTCGTGAATGCTGCCGATTACGGCGTACCTCAATTGCGAGAGCGGGCTATCTTCTTGGCCTCTCGCATTGGTGAGATAGGTTTCCCGACGATCACCCACGTAGACCCCGAAAGCGAACAATTGTTTTCGAAGAACTTGCCACAGTGGCGTACGGTACAAGATGCCATAGGCGATTTGCCGATGGATCCACCATTGGGGCGCGATGAACTCGGTGGGGGCTCCGTCAGTCTCTACTGCTCGCAGGGGATCTCTGAGTATGTTCCGCTAATGCGAACGTCCGATCATTTCCCATTCAATCACATCACGCGCAAGTACAGCGACCGAGTGCTATCTCTCGTCAAGTGCATGAAGCCAGGGGAAACGTGGGACGACGCGAGCGACCGATTAAAGACCAAATACAACGCCCTCATCGAGAAGCACCGTCGCTCTGGAGAGCCAAAGGGTGAGACGCTGAAGCGACTTGAAAAGGAAGGGCTAGTGAATACGAGTTTCTACAAGCATTACTACTGGAGCGCTTACACGCGACTCAATTGGGACCGACCGGCGCTCACAATCACAGCGAACGCGAACTTCCTGGGATCGGGTCGGTTCACGCACCCAGAACGCGACCGAGGTATCACCATGCGTGAAGCTGCTCGGTTGCAGTCTTTCGACGACGCTTTCACGTTTATCACCGACGCGAAGAAAAGTAATCACACAACCAACATCGGTGTCGGTCTGGATATGATAGGCGAAGCCGTGCCACCGCTGCTGGGCGAGGCGTTTGCGCACGAGATTGCGCGTGCGCTCGACGCGTACGCTGCCAAGAATGTTGCGGGGCAATTGGCCCAAGTAGGACGTGGTGAGCCTGACCCCGCGAAGGGACTCTCAGCTAATCCCACCAATGGATAAGGACGCGGCGTACAACCTTGCGGTAGCAGCGGTTACTGCGCTCATAGAAGCTCTTGGGCCGGACGCGGTGTTTCCCTTCGACCAAATCTGGCAGTACGCCCCTGACAACCAGAACGTACCCAGTAGGCAGCGACCTGCCTTGGCTCGCCGACTGCAAACTGGGGGGTATATCGTCCCGACTGGAGGCTACACCAGTGCGGTTACAGACAGTCGGGCCGGTAGTCCAACTCGGGCCTACAGAGCCGGGCCCACGTTAGTTCCGCCTCCGGCTACTCCCGAGCCACAACCGACAGCCGGTGCTCCCGCAGCGCCTGCTCAGACTGTCGCCGAAGCCCTCAATAACCTCGTCTTTGCGATGGACACAAGGGGATTCATCGTTATCCCGGAACATCTGGCGAACTTTTATCTTGCATTGCTGTCAAGTCCGATGGTCATCATGACCGGCACATCCGGAACGGGTAAGAGTTGGTTGCCGCGTGTTTTTGCCGAACTGACCGGCTCGGGTTTTGCGAGGGTGCCCGTGAAACCACAGTGGGACGACAACTCAGACATGTTTGGGTATGCTCCGCCTCTTCAGTCTGACAATTTCGTACAAGGGGAGTTCACTAAGGCGATCCTAGCAGCGAATGCCAACGCGAGTGTCCCGTACCTCGTCTTACTGGATGAAATGAACTTGGCGGCTGTCGAGCACTACTTCAGCGACTTTCTGAGCGTGGTCGAAACGCGCCGTCGTCAAGGGACATCGGTCATAACCGACCCGCTACCGCTCGAATTACCGCCGCCAACGGGCGCTGGTGTCGATACCTTCGCTACGCTGCGTACTCTTGCCCTTCCGTCCAACGTAAAAGTAGTCGGGACAGCCAACATGGACGAGACAACGCGCTCGTTCAGTCCCAAGGTGCTTGACCGGGCGTTCAGCATCGAGTTCGGCGATGTCGATCTATCCGCGTTCCCTGTCACATCGACAACAACCGTTGATGAGGCCCAGTTCTCGATTCTGGCGCAGCGTTTGGCCGACCCGGCGAACCCCGTACGAGTTGCCGAAGCGCATGAGGCTCACGCGGAAATCTGCGAGGAAGCGGCTGCGTACCTCGAATCGATCCGGAGCATCCTTGCGCCTGGGGGTCTGTCATTTGCGTACCGCACTCGCGACGCGGTTTGTTATTACATGGCGAATTGGGAGCAGGATGACCTAGGATCGATCTTGCCGAAGAACGACGCACTGGACTACTGCGTTCTCCAGAAAGTCTTGCCTAAGATTCACGGGCAGGGTCAACTGCTGAGCGAGACACTTGCGACCCTGAGCGACTGGCTTGAGCGGAAACCAGTACCCGACATCGAGTCGGGACCTGGGTTTCAGCGCAGCGCACAAAAGCTGGCGCGGATGCGTGCACGACTTGAAGCGGACGGCACTACCACCTACTGGGGTACATAATGCCGCTCCTCGTACAAATGACGGGCCAAGGGTGGACGGTTGAGGTACGAGGGCGCCTTTCGGAGCCGCCGGCCTTCGTTGGTGTTGGCGAGGCGGTGTCGCGGATTGCGGGTGCCGCGAGCCTTCAGGTCTTTCCATCGTCAGGAAGCATCGGGCCCGTCGCTGATGCCGCAATGAGTCACCGGCCCGTGCTGTATGAGAACACAAACTACGACATCTATTTCAGTCGCGGGCCGGACTTTGACCTGGAAGTGAGTCTGCCCGCCACTGCATGTCTGCACAGGGATGCGGACGGTGTTGCTCACTACACCCTGAACTTCCGAAACGACGTTGGCTTCTTCGACATCGAGGTAGCGGGTTCGAGTACGGCTCGCGCAACACTCGAAGTATTCCCAACGAAGCTGGATTATCGGAGCGACTACGTTGCCATGCGGGATGAGGTCGCGGCGATTGCACGCAATCTCGTCATGACCGTTCAGGCGAAGACTTACTCCCTCGCCTCCCCTGCACCCGACGCTGCGCCAACAATGGCTGAATGGGCCTCACTGTTGCGCAGCTATTTCGGGCCAATGATGAGGCTTGGTAATGCAATAGTCGCTTCACCCCACACCCTGCTGAAGCGCAACATAGAGTTAGTGCGGTTGGAAAAAGCCCGCAGGTTGGATCGTGAGAGCTTCCGGCGGCTGATGCGAAAGCAGGTGCGCAGAGCGGAAGGTGTGACGGCGACAGGTATCCCGATTCCGAAGAATGTCCCACAACTCAGCCGAGGTACATCTCACGACACCCCGGAAAATCGCCATATCAAGTTCGTGCTCTCGTCACTCGCGTTCCGTTTGCAGCAGATGGCGCGCACATCCCAGACTGGAGATGAAGACGCGGACCAGACTGCCGAGAGTCGTTTCTTTCAGTACTTTCAGCCAATTGCTCGGGACATGCTCCGCGATGTCGAGAGGCTGTTGCAGAACTCATTCCTTCGAGGTATTCGGAGCGAGCCTCTCTTCAGTGGCACTAGCCAAGTACTTCAGAAGCACCCAACGTATTCCGCTTTCGTGCGTGCTGCGCGCCTCCTCAGCGGGGGGCTTTCGGTTAGCGGCGGTGTCCTGACCATAGGCGTGAAGCACATCGCCGAGCTATACGAGTACTGGTGCTTCCTAAAACTTGTGTCCTTGCTGCGCCTGCGGTTCGAACTCACACAACTCTCCTTCGTGAAGCGGAGAAACACGGGCGTGGTCATTGTGCTTCAGAAGGGGCAGAGTGCAGCGGTTCGGTTCAGGAGCGGCACCGGGAAGCGGCTGGACGTCGTGTACAACCGCACGTTTTCCGACCTCCCCACATTGGCACAGAAACCGGACAATGTCATCCAGCTTACGAGCGAGCGTACTTTGCACATATTGGATGCCAAGTACCGAATTGCAGCTGATCCGAAGTACTTGGAGGTGTTTGACAGTCCTGGGCCCGTGACCGATGACGTGAACACAATGCATCGTTATCGAGATGCGATCGTGCTTCCGAAGGCGGTGGGCGGGCCAGGCTATGACCGTGGTGTCGTGAAGGATGCGGTGGTGCTCTTCCCGTACCATAACGAAGAAGAGTTCAGGTATCATCGGTTGTACAAATCGATAGGCGAAGTGCACGTTGGCGGAATCCCTCTTTTGCCCAACTCGACATCTCTACTTGAACAGCACCTCACTCAGCTTCTTCAGAGTGACGGTGTAATCGCGAACGCAGATGGACAAAATCAGTCCTGAAGCCCGAAGCCGTCAGATGGCGACAGTACGGAGCTTCGACACGATGCCTGAGCTTGTAGTTCGTTCGCTTTTACATCGGCTCGGGTACCGGTTCCGGCTTCATCGCCGTGATCTACCCGGACGACCCGACATTTGCCTTCCGAAGCATCGCATCGTGATCTTTGTGCATGGCTGCTTCTGGCACGGTCATTCTTGTCATCACGGACGCAAACGACCTGCTACGAACGTTAAATACTGGAACAGGAAACTTGACGGCAACATTTCTAGGGATGCTGCGGCATTAAGAAGTCTTCGTCGCCTGGGATGGAAACCGCTCGTGCTGTGGGAATGTCACATTTCTAGTGGGCGATTCAAAGACCGTTTTCTCCGTCGTTTGGAGCGCATTTTACAGGCACCTCAGTCAACACAGTTTTAGCGTGACGTTGTGGATTGCCACGTGAACTATGTCGTCCCCGACACGAAACGCTGGGAGCAGGCTGCCGCATACTACATCGACAATCACCCGGCAGTGGATGCGTTCGTGAAGAACGCTGGGCTGGGATTTGCGATCCCGTATCTCTACAACGGCCAGATGCACGATTACATTCCAGATTTCATCGTGCGGATAAAGGGGCAACCTTCCGTAAATCTAGTCTTAGAAACGAAGGGCTACGATCCCCTGGCGAATGTGAAACGCGCTGCCGCCGAGCGCTGGGTTGCCGCCGTCAATGCCGAAGGGTCGTATGGTGAGTGGGCTTACACGATGGTGAGAGGCACGACTGAAGTTCACGCCGTGCTGTCCCGTTTCGCGGTACCTGTCGAAGCGGCTGGGGCAGGATCGTTACTAAGTAACGAGCAGAAGGGGTAAGGGTGGAGAGATGCCAAAGTCCCATAGACACGAAGCCGCATTGAAGTCGTGGTGCACCCGGCGCACAATGAGCGCTTTCGCCAAAGCCCGCGCTGCCGAAGCAGCGAGCAAGGAAGCGTTACGCCTGTACGGTAAAGAGCACGGATGGAACGTCGCATTCTTCGAAGCCGCTACTGGCTCGCCACGGACGGGCATCATCGATGCTATCGCTTTCCGGCTTTCGCGTAAGAATGCCGACTTGCTGGACGTGCGATTGATTCGGCTTAAGGAGGGCAAAGCTGGCGTCAGCGGCCCGGAGATCGCCCGCCTCAAGAAACCCGCTGCTGGCGCAACCGTCGGCTGGCTCATTGCCGCATTCGATGGCGAGTCTCTTCACCTCGTACCCGACCCGGCGGAAAAGCTGTAACGGGTATCAAGTTGTGTTCCGCTAATACCTCTCGGCTGTCTGCCTAACACTTGAGGGGAGAGAGTCCCTTCTCCCTGAATACCAGACTTAGACCACGAACCGCGAGAGTCTGAATACTGACGCCCTCCGATACCGCCAGATGGTGAAGCCGCTCCCAGTCTGTGCGGGGTAGCCGCACTGTCAGTGCCACTGTTTCCTTCATGCCACGCTCGCGCTTCAGTGGGCGAATCGGCTTCCCTGTCATTGCGCACCTGCCACGATCCGGGCGACCGTAGTTTTCGAAAGGCGCAACTGTCCAGCAATTTGCCCCAAAGAACAGCCCGTCTGACGAAGCGAGAAAACTTGCTCCCGATTGCAGGTGACACGGGGTCTGCCGCCCACCCGTCCTTTTGCCCTAGCGCGTTCCAACCCTGCGACGGTGCGCTCGCTGAGCCGGATGCGCTCCTGCTTGGCAACGGTGGCCAAGATCGAAATGACAGCATCCTTGAACATGCCGCAGGAGTCCAGATAAGCTTCGGTGAAGCTGCGATAGCCGACGCCATACGAAGTCAGCCGCTGAAGGAGCTGCAACGTCGCGAGCACGCCCTCGCGGGAGAAGCGGTCAAGCGACCAGAACAGCACTACCTCAAACTCGTGGCGGGAAGCAGCAGCGAATAGCGCTTGGAACTGATCTCGGTCGCTGTGCTTGCCCGTTGCGTGGTCAACGTACTCCCCGGCGACCCGCCAATCCTGCTTCGCACAGAACTCCCGTAGCTGTCGAAGCTGGTTCTTTGTGTCCTGCCCTTTATCCCGAGTCGAAACCCTCGCGTAGATCGCTGCCGTGACCGTCTTGTCCATGTCTGCATCATGGCGTCATCGCGTCACGATGTCAAGAAGATTCGTACCAAATACGGTCGTTTTTGAAACGAGAAATCATGGCCTGCTAAGTTGTTGATTTGACGTGGTCGCTTGCGAGTAAAGTCAGCCCCGTTTTTGGAACGGTTTTAGCAAAAGCCGCCAGCCGTTCGCGGACCTTGCGGGTGAGATAGAAACGGCAGGTGTCGCAGACGCCGACGGCGACCCTGCAGGTAGTCGCGGCGGCTAGAGTGGCTGTAATCGCTCCCTAGCGCAAGTACGGGGCATTCTACAGCGGGGCTCGCCAGTCGCATCACCCTTCGATGAGCGGCGAACCAAGCGCCCTGTATTTAGTAAGGGGCTGGTCGTTACGTGATAACGCAAAAAGGAGTCTCTAGTTTGCTCGGCTAGGGTACGGGGAGGGCTCCCACCCGGTGTGGCACCTGGATCGATGGGGGCCACGCCAAAACAATAGCAAGGTCGGCTGCGTGCCACGCTCCACAACAGCAGACGAACAAGCCTGTTCCGCTGCACCTTCTCTACATAGACGAGCATAATCCGGCGACAAAAGGTCAACAGTCGTCCAGCGTCCGCTACGGCGTCCGCTACCTAGATGCAGATAGAGACCTAAGATTCAGAGACAGATAAAACTCTTACCATATGTCCTCCCCCCCTTGGTCCCCACCTTACTTAATACGGAGGGGCATCTGTCTATGCTTCCCTCTGTGGTTATGCCTGTACAGAAACGCGCGGCAACGCATGGATGCCACGCCATAGGCCGATATTCGCCGGGTGAACCGTGAGCACACCTTCAAAGCCTAAACGTGTTTACGCTCTTCTCGATATACGTGCTAACCCTTTATATACTATCGGTTATCTGCAATCCCTCTGTGACGTCGCATGTGGCCGCACACTGAGACAAACAAGCGTTTAGAGGTGGATAGGCGAGCAATTGCAGATGTATATAAACCATTTGCTATCAGAGAAATAGGGTACCTTATCGACCTAGCCCGGACCCGGCAGGAACCTCCCCGGCTATGGCACCGCGAGCATAGGCTGGCGTGGCCCACGCCGGTTCCATAGGTACTGCCTGGGATGGAGAAGGTTACCTACTAATGGGTAAGTAAACCAACAACTTGAGGATGGGGTAGAGGGAAAAGGGGGACTTAACCGATAGGCCCGCGGGGTACAAAACAGGGATCAAAACCTGGGGTAAAATCGTTTCGAAGTGTTATTTTGTACGACACTAGAGTCCGTCAGCGGGGCTGGCACAATCTACCGCTGGCACCTGACGCGTCCTAGTGCATAATGGTCGGAACAGCATGGATGACACCGTTAAAGCGTTCGTCAAGTATTGGCAAGACTGGGAGTATGACATCAAGAACATTCTTGAACGCGAACTGGAGGCGCTAAAGGACGGGCTTTCCTCGGATGATGAACACATTCGGGAGCTGGCCGACAACCAGGTATCCGAGATTCTCGATTGGCTATACCCGCGTTCAAACCCTGAATCTCGTCAGCAGCGGGAGGCGAGGATCGAGAAGCGAATGAAGGCTGCTCCGGGAATAACAGCCGGGCAAGCACGGGCGTGGGCGCCAGGCGCAGCACGTTCAACGGGCAAACGCCGTGGCCGTCCTCGCACTGCGGGCCAGGACGCGATTCATGCCCTTACGCTGCGTCTTACGACTAAGAAGTCATGGCGAGAAATCGCACTGGAGGTAAGGGGGTGTGTACACGTCTGTTCTGTGTGCGGACGCAGGAAGACAAAGTGCTTCGAAGGGCGCAACGACAAGCGTCGCCCGCAACCGCGTTGTCCCAATTGTGGGCTGACCCGCCGCGTTAAATCGGAAAACAAAAGCTGTTACGCCTGCGGAGATGCGCTCCGAAACTCAGTTAGTCATTTTGAGACATTCCTTCACCGCAAAGCACTACACCCGATTGCCCCCGCCTCTACTAAGCGGTCTTTTCCGCCCCCCGATTGACTCAGGCGAAGATTTCCACCCCTGGAGAAAATTAAGGCGTTTTTTTCTCCACCTTCCGAAGGTCTAGCAGCGACATGATAATGCTGTCATGACAACAAATCTTACGTCAGCCGGAGCAATCGGATGCACGGACAGCGGACGTGCAATGAGCCCGGACATACTCACTGCGGCCTTGGGATACGCTCAGCGCGGTTGGCCTGTGCTGCCGCTGCACACCCCGGAACGCGATGGCTGTAGCTGCAAACGGGCAAATTGCACATCAGTCGGCAAACACCCACGAACGCGAAAAGGCTTGTCAGACGCGACCACCAACCAAGGCCAGATTCGTACATGGTGGGCACAGTGGCCGGATGCAAACATCGGCATTCTCACGGGCGGTGAATCGGGGCTGCTAGTGGTGGACGTTGACAACAAGGGCGGAAAGAACGGCAGCGAGAATCTGGCCGTCCTTGCTTCTCAGTGCGGGGGATTGCCGCCTACCCTTACGGCTTCCACTGGGAACGGTGAACACCTGTTTTTCAACCATCCCAGCGTGCCTATGAAAAACAGTGCAAGCAAAATCGCTGACGGAGTAGACGTGCGTGCGGAGCGGGGCTATGTCGTCGCGGCTCCGTCTTTGCACGCTAGCGGTAAACGGTACGCGTGGCGAGACGCTGCGCAGAAACTCGCCGATGTGCCGGCATGGTTGCTTGCGAACATGATCGCTAGACCAGAAAGGGAGAACGCGAAAACGATGAAAAGTGAAGAACACAACCCGTTTACAGATGCCGAGAGTGTCAGTGAGGGAGAACGAAACGACACACTATACAAACTCGGCTGTGCATTGAGGGGGAAGCAAGGCCAAGAGCGCAGTGAGATCAACGCAATCCTATGCGAATATAACGCGGCTAAATGTAACCCACCACTTGATACAGCGGAGGTCATGGCGATTGTGGAGAGTGTCTGCAAGTACCCTCCACAAGTCGCCACAAACAAGTCTGGAAAACGGCTTGAAGAGAACCCGCTGTATTGGTTTCAATTCAACACACGAGAATGGTTTGCCGACCAAAATCTTGCCTTGATGAATGACGCGCAGACGGGCTGGTATATCCGGTTGAAAGCGTTTGCCTGGTGCAGTGGCGGATTCCTTCCAGCGGACCACGACAAGCTATGGAAACTCGCAAAGGCGAGAAGCAAGAAGGCATTCGAGCGAGACTGTCAACTCGTTCTCACTGAGTACGTACCAGCCGAAATGGACGGAGAGAGTAAGTTGAAGAATCCAGCTATGGCTGCCAAGTTTGCAGACACACTTCAAAAGTGGATGCAGACGATTAAAGCCGGAGAAGCGAGCAAGGCAAAGCGTTTCGCCGCCCTGCAATCCCTCGTTTCTGCTCCAGAATCGACCCCAGTCCAGTGAACCAATGGGTTCGTATGCCTGACGACTCGCCCCATGTAACTTTGCCAATGCAGCGTAGAGCCTTTTTCTGCGCAATTGCGAGGCATCCCAGTGAACGGACTTAAGCAAGAAGGAGGTATATGTCTAGTGATTACTTCAAAGTTCAGCCAGAGGCGCTTTTGGACGACGCGGACGCAGCCAGGTTTCTCGGAGGCTTACATCCAAAAACTGTGCAACGCATGGCACGACGGGGAGAGCTTCCGCATTACCGGGTAGGCAAGTATTACCGTTACCGTGCCAGTGAACTAAATGACTGGCTTATGGTACATTCAGTCAGCCAGATTAGCCCGTCTGCCTCAAATCGAAAGGAGATTCAATGAGGCGTAGACGGTATCAGAGCGGTTGCTTGCTCAAGGAAAAGCGGAAGGCTGGCCCTGATGTTTGGGTGTTCAGATACCGCGATGGGCAAGTGAACCGGAAGGAAATTGTTGGAACTGTGGAGCAGTTCGCGACCAAATCGGCTGCACGAAAGGCTTGCGGGTCGCTCCGCATTCAAATCAATATCGGCAATATCAGGCCACGCGCAGTGACGGACTTGATTGCCCATTACACCGAGAAAGAGTTGTCAGAGAGCAGCAACAAGGCACATTCGACGCGGGACGTTTATGGCTCGTACATCAGGACGTGGATTCTGCCGCAATGGGGAAAACACTCGCTCTCCGAAGTACGAACGGTGGACGTGGAAGCGTGGCTCAGCCGGCTGTCTCTGGCAAACGCAAGCAAAGCGAAAATCAGAAACGTTATGAGCGCCATCTTTACGCACGCGATGCGCTATGAGTGGGCGGACAGGAACCCGATCACGCTTGTGCGGCAGAGTGCGAAGCGGGGACGCGTACCGGACGTTCTGACTGCCGAGGAAATCGGAGCGTTGCTTGCGGAACTCCGCGACCCGTACCGCACAGCCGTGTTGCTGGCGTCGTGTACTGGACTGCGAGTCTCAGAATTGCTGGCGCTCAAGTGGGAAGACATTCACTTCGACGCTGGCGAGATTCGGCCAGTCCGCGCCATCGTAGACGCACACATCGGATCGTTGAAAACCGAAGCCTCTGGGCGAGCGGTTCCAATGGCCGTAGAGTTGGCAAGTGCGTTGTTCGATTGGCGAGGGAAGTGTCCGTACAATCAGAATGCAGACTTCGTGTTCGGTAGCCCTGAGATGCACGGCACGCAACCGTACTGGCCAGACAGTATGCTGCGAAAGATGATTCGCCCTGCTGCGGTTCGGGCGGGGATTGTCAAGCATATCGGCTGGCATTCTTTCCGGCGCACATTGGCAACACTGCTGCAAGCGAGCGGAGCATCCGTCAAGGCAACACAAGACATGCTGCGCCACGCGAGTAGCAGGCTGACCCTGGAGTTGTACGCGCAATCTGTGCCAGAAGACAGGCGAGAGGCGCAAGCGGGGATTTTGCGGGCGGTGACGGCTTCCGTTCCCAAACGTTCCCTGATAAACTTGTAAGTTGTTGTAGGCGCGTAGCTCAGTTGGTTAGAGCGCTACCTTGACACGGTAGAGGTCAGGAGTTCGAGTCTCCTCGTGCCTACCATTCCCTCTTTTGGCAGCTTAGCTCTGCTCTCGGTACTGTCGGCCCCCGGCCCGCGGAGATTTCGCTGCCCGTCCAGAGTCAGGCCCGCGAAACACCCAGATCCTTCAGTCGCGCAGTCCATGACATGTTTCAGGGAGGCGGTAGGCGCGACGGAGAAGGAGCCGCTCGCCGGTGTGACGCTGGATCCCTACGGCAATCTTTATGGAACAACCAACCTGGGTGGCAACGGATTTCCAGAATGCCCGTCTCTCGCAGGCGGGCATGTACCTTGGTACGTTGGTACGCAGGAGCCTTGCTTTTGTGGGTCGTACATCGAAGCCGTGGCTCGCGCCTCGCAAGTCGTGTCGCTCCACGATCCACGATTCACGACCCTAGGCGCTCTACCCTTCCACGGCGCTTTGCTGAGACGCAGTTCTGGGACTGACCAGATATCCAATGCCAAAGAACGCAGCCGTGAAGAATAGGTCGGAGGCAATCGCCGTCCGGAAGAAGGGCAGGCCGGCGACATAGCACACCATCAGGCCGTTGAAGGTCTTGGGATACATGTCGCGCCAGACGAGCCATACGGCGAAGTTACTGATGAAGAAAAACGAAACCGAGGCAATCAGGGCCGATGAGCCAATGCGCAGCAGCGAGAAGCCTTTGATCATCGCCCCGCCCAGCAGGATGATGGCCGCATACCACGCCCAGGTGACGAGGTGATCGGCCGTCAACGGATAGCCATAGGTCACGCGCGTCAGATAGATGTCCGAGGCGGCCAGCGCGGCAACGGGAATCCACATTTGCTTGCGCGGCATGCGCGCGCCGAAATACAACAGGGCGGCAACCACCGGCGTGAAGCTAAAGGGCAGCGCGATAAAGCGAATGTGCACGGCCACAGCCATGAGCACGAAAAGATAAGCCAGCATGAGTCACCTCGTCCTATCGATTGTGTACGCCGCCGCCGACTCCGTCAAGGCCAACCGGCATCGACCTCTTGCTTGATCGGCTACATGTGGACTAAACTAACCTAGCTTAGTCCAATGATTCTTATGAAAACCGTGAATATTCATCAGGCCAAGACGCAGCTTTCGAAGCTTGTGGAGGGTGTTGCCCAAGGCGAGCCGTTCATTATTGCCAGAGCCGGCAAGCCGGTCGCCAAGGTCATTCCGTTGAGTGCACCTTCGGGAAGTCAGGTGCGCCGGCTTGGCTTTATGGCAGGGCAAATTGCGGTCCCGGACGATTTCGACCGCATGGGCAGCGAGGAAATCGCTCGGATCTTCGCAGGGAAAGCATGAAGCTGTTGTTGGATACCCATCTTCTCCTCTGGGCGGCGGGTGAGCCCAAGAGGCTCAGCGCCACTGCCCGCCGGTTGATTAACAGTCCTCAAAACGAGTTGCTGTTCAGCGCCGCCAGCTTGTGGGAGGTGACCATCAAGCGCGGCCTAGGCAGGAAGGACTTTCAAGTCGACGGGCGGCTGCTGAGGCGCGGACTGCTCGACAATGGTTACAACGAATTGCCTATCACCAGCGAGCATGTCGTCGCGACCGATGGCCTCCCGCCAATTCACAAGGATCCCTTTGACCGCGTCCTGGTGGCGCAGGCCATGATCGAGGGGATTACGTTGCTGACCAGCGATCTTTTAGTGTCGAAGTATCCGGGACCAATCCTGAAAGTATAGGGCGGCAGCGCCCACTACGGGGCCGCTGGAGGAGCTTCCCGGCTCTCCGCCGAACGCGGTGGGCCGGAATTCATTCCCTCCTTAATGACGTGGAGCCCCGGGCTGAGCAGGACAAAGCCGCTCAACGGCGGTCGCCGCGCGTCTGAGGGATAGGTGTAACGCAGGTCCTGAAACAGCACCAGGTAGTCGCCGCTGTCATCCTCGAGTTTCTGTTGCTGCACGTAGGGAAAAACCGCCCAGTCGAGATAGACGCGTCCAAAGTAAGAGGCTTTGGCGGCGCGCGTGACATCGGTCTCCGGCGGTTTGTAATATACGATGCCCTGCTGCTGATCGACGTCCGGCACGCGCGAGTCTACCGGCACGGTTTCGAGGAAGTCCGCCGTCTCCACCACGCCATGCCAATGAAAGGGATTGATCATGTAGGGATAGGCCGCTACCCGGACGGGCATGGCGCCGTGGTAGAGAAACGAGTTCAAAGCGGTGACGGCGCGGCGATGCTGATAGTCGCGCACGCCCCAGATCAGCACCACGCAGGCCAGAGCGGCAATGGCTCCGACGCGTCCGCGCGGGCCTTTGCTGCGGGCGCCGATTTCCTGATTGATGAGGCCGAAGAGCGCCGGCAGCGTCAGCCCGGCGACCAGCGCCAGCAGCATCAGCGGCTCGACGATGGAAACGATGTCCCAGGCGTACCAGCGGTAATTGAAAGGCTCAAACAGACGAATGCCGTAAGCCGTGATGTAGTCGAGCAGCAAATGGCTGAGCGCTGCCAGCACAGCGCAGAAATATAGCAAGCCCCAGCGCACGGGCAGCGCCGGCAACGATGAGGGGTGCGCTTTCCTCCGCCGCTTCTTTGCCCGAATGCGATGCAGGAGATACACGAAGCCCAGCGCCGCCGCCGCGACAAACGGCACGCCGACAAAGCTGTGGGTGATGCCGCGATGGTGCTCGAGCCCGGCAATGGAGCCTTTGATCCCCCAGAACACATCGAGGTCAGCGGCTTCGGCGGCCAGCACCATGGTCACGGTGGCCAGCGCCGTCTTGCGATTGAAGCCGGAGCGCGCCATGCACGCCCCAGTCAGAAAGTGAGTAACGGGTTCCAAGCAGGTCCTAGTCGAGGTTCGAACGCAAGAAAGCTATTCTACGCGGCGATCAACCGGCATAGCTATTCGTGAGCGGTATTGCCGGCTAGTAATTCGATGGCGTGCGGCAGGACATCGATAACAGCTTGCAGTGATTCGACGGCAGCGCTGGGGCTGCCTGGCAGATTCAGAATGAGCGTGCGGCCGCGCACGCCGCACACACCGCGACTCAGGATGGCAAAGGGAGTTTGTGCCGATCCCACCGCACGCATTTTCTCGGAAATGCCGTCGATGAGCTTCGTGCACACGGCGCGCGTCGCTTCGGGGGTGACATCGCGGGCGGCGAGGCCGGTCCCGCCGGTGGTGACGATCAGCCGCACTTGCTCGCTGAGGCGGGCCAGCGCTGCCTCGATTACCTGCCGTCGGTCGGGAACAATTTCCTGGTGAGTGACCTCAAAATCATGCTGGCGCAGCAACTCGGCGGTCGCGGGGCCGGAAAGATCGGCACGCTCGCTTCGCGAACAGCTATCGCTAACGGTGAGAACCGCGGCGGTTTTGGATATTGCCTGCATCGTTTATGACAATACTTTCATCAATGTCGCACGTTTTTGTTAAGGAGTGTCATCCCGACCAAGGGCTTCAGAGTCTGCGTGAGAACCGTGCCGTCCCTAAAGGGACTCGGCTCTTTTCCCCACTTTACCCAGGACTCCGCTTCGCTCCGTCCTGGGCTAACGGCAGTTCCACCCCTGCGGGGTTCGATCTTCGGCGGTTACACTCCACCGCGAAGGTGCAAAGTTAGTTCTCACGCAGACACTT
>VFSW01001853.1_pt1 | contig 32001 bp, 26 predicted proteins | sample 5358111 | NCBI WGS metagenome assembly VFSW01 (sample SAMN11554181, study PRJNA540505) | mine drainage metagenome | isolation source: sediment from site ElyBrook_90M | place: USA: Ely Copper Mine, Vershire, VT | collected 2017
TAAGGCCGAAAAAACTTCCCGAAAACCAAGCACCTACACTCGTCGATTGTTTAATGTATTTTTAAAGAGCAGCTGCCGGGACAATTCCCCGTGCAGCGAAGAGGTGCGCATTATAGAGATTCAAATCCTCTCGTCAACAACTTTCGGAAATATTTTTGAAATTGTTTTTGATGTACTGCCCGATCTTTGCGCTCGCCATTTCAAATTGACGAACGCAAAGCAACTCATGTATAACCACAAACTGTATCAAACTTCATCGCAATCCAACACTACAATGACTGAAAGGTAAGGAATGAAAAAAGATTTTCTGGCTGTCATGGCAATTGCAAGTTTAACAAGTGCAACAGCAGCATTTGCGGACATCTCCGATATCAAAGCATCTAACAATCAGGTCGGCATTCAATACATTTCACCGAGCCTGGATTACACCGAGACAGGCAACGGGGCATTTGGCACACCTACAGGTACACTTGATACAGAAAGCGGTCGCATACCTGGCGTTGCTCTTAACATAACGGCGATGAAAGATGCGATACTCAAGAATGATTATTTCAAGTTCGAATACGATCGATCGAGCGGTTACACCAACTATATAGGCGGCTATACAGGTCCCAACCCTACTCCATACGGTTCGCTAGTCACAACTTCCTCTGCAAGAATCACCAATTACATCCTCGACTACGGCAAAGGTTTTGATCTCAGCAACCAGTTCATGCTTACCCCTTATGCCGAATTCGGCAAACATGAATGGGTCAGAGGCGTTAATTCCGGCGAAATCTATGTAAACTACAATTATGGCGCGGGACTGTTGGCACAATTTTCACCAAGCGAAAAACTGGTGCTTTCTGCCAATGCACTAATCGGAAGAACTTATAATCCAAGCATTACAATCCAGGATTACTATCAAATAGGCTTTTTGACCGCCGACCTGGGGACATCAACCATGCGCAAAGCTGGCATATCTGCAGATTATGCGTTCACAAAAAATATCCACGGGAATATCGGAATCGACTATACAAGTTTCCAGTACGGTATCAGCGCAACATATTTCGGCGGAATTTGGGAACCGAATAGCAAGTCCAGCTATACGACAGCCAAACTTGGTATAGGTTACGCATTTTAGCATAGCAGAAGCAACCCAGCTGTCTGCAATAAAAAAACCGCAGGCATCACCTGCGGTTTTTTTATTGCCGCGTCATGAAATCAAAATCAGTGGTACTTGCGGCTCAACTCGTGCACTGCGGCAACCATCGCCGACACATTCTCAGGGTTGGTGTGCTGTGAAATACCATGCCCTAGGTTGAACACATGGCCGCTGCCATAGCCGTAGCTGCTGAGCACTTTTTCAACCTCGGCGCGGATCGCATCAGGAGATGCAAACAATACCGCCGGATCAAGGTTGCCCTGCAGCGCTGCCCTGTTGCCGACCTTCTGACGCGCAATGCCGATATCCATCGTCCAGTCCAGACCAATGGCATCGCACCCGGTATTGGCGATGCTGTCTATCCACAGACCGCCGCCTTTGGTGAACACTATATTGGGAATGCGCACGCCGTCTTTTTCCTTGATGAGCCCCGCCACGATGCGCTGTGTATAAGCCAGCGAGAATTCATGGAATGCCGAATGAGACAGCACACCGCCCCAAGAATCAAAGATCATCACAGCCTGCGCGCCCGCCTCGATTTGCGCATTCAGATAAGCGATCACCGCCTGCGTGGTGACTTCCAAAATGTGATGCATCAGTTTCGGCTCGTTATACATCAGCGTTTTGACACGCGCGTAATCGTCGCTGCCGCCGCCTTCAACCATGTAGCATGACAGCGTGAACGGACTGCCGGAAAAACCGATCAGCGGAACACGTCCGTCCAGCGTCTTGCGAATCTGCGTAACGGCATCGGTCACATAGCGCAGCTCTTTGTCGATATCCGGCACACGCAGCGCCATGATAGCCGCTTCATCACGCAAAGGGCGTTCGAATTTCGGACCTTCTCCATCGGAAAAATACAAGCCCAGCCCCATCGCATCGGGCACGGTCAGAATATCTGAAAACAGGATCGCTGCATCCAGTGGATAGCGGTCCAGTGGCTGCATGGTGACTTCGGTGGCAAAATCCGGATTCTTGCACAGCCCCAGAAAGCTGCCCGCACGCTTGCGCGTTTCGCGGTACTCAGGCAGAAAACGTCCTGCCTGGCGCATCATCCACAACGGTGTATATTCGGTCGGCTGACGCAACAACGCGCGCAGGAAGGTGTCGTTCTTCAATTTAAAATTCATGGTTAACCTAATGTAATGAATCTATACTCGCTCGGCTTTGTTAACGCGGCAAAACGGACGATCCCATCAGGAATTCATCCACAGAACGTGCGCACTGACGGCCTTCGCGTATCGCCCAGACGATCAGCGATTGACCCCGGCGCACATCGCCCGCAGCAAATACGCGATCAACGCTGGTGCGGTAGTCATCGGTATTGGCTTTAACATTGCCCCGCGCATCTTTTTCAACACCGAATGCCTCCAGCATCTTCTGCATGGGACTTATAAAACCCATTGCAAGAAACACCAGATCAGCCTTCAAATCAAATTCGCTACCCGCAATCTCGACCATCTTGCCATCCACCCATTCGACACGAACTGCACGCAGTTTCTCGACGCGACCGTTGCTCCCGGTAAATTCCTTGGTCGCAATAGACCAGTCACGGCTACATCCTTCTTCATGAGAACTAGAGGTGCGCAACTTCATCGGCCAGTTGGGCCAGACCAGTGATTTGTTTTCAAGCTCGGGCGGACGTGGCATCACCTCAATCTGGGTGACCGACAATGCCCCGTGACGATTCGACGTACCCACGCAATCAGAACCCGTATCCCCGCCACCGATCACAATTACATGTTTACCGGTCGCCTTGATCTGCTCTGGCAACACATCGCCTGCATTAACCTGGTTTTGCTGAGGCAAAAACTGCATGGCATTGTAAATGCCGGCAAGCTCGCGCCCCGGAACCGGCAGATCGCGCGACGTTTCGGCGCCGCCTGTCAGCACCACAGCGTGATATTGTGCCAGCATTGTCGCTGGCGCCACAGTCTCAACCGCCATGTTATTAATACCCGCCTCGCACTCATGACCTACAAACACCGATGTTCTGAAGGTAACGCCTTCGGCTTCCATCTGTTCGATGCGACGGTCGATATGCGATTTCTCCATCTTGAAATCTGGTATACCGTAGCGCATCAGTCCTCCGATGCGGCTGTTCTTTTCAAACAGCGTCACATCGTGACCCGCACGTGCCAGTTGCTGAGCGCAGGCCATACCGGCAGGACCGGAACCCACGACGGCAATCTTTTTGCCGGTCTTCATTGACGGCACTTGCGGAAATACCCAGCCTTGCTCCCAGCCCTTGTCGATGATGGCGTGCTCGATGGACTTGATGCCTACCGCATCGTTATTGATGTTCAGCGTACATGCCGCCTCACAGGGTGCCGGGCACAAACGCCCGGTGAACTCGGGAAAGTTGTTGGTGGAATGCAATACATCCAGTGCCTCGCGCCAGTTGCCTTTATAGACCAGATCATTCCAGTCTGGGATGATGTTGTTGATCGGGCATCCGGAAGTGCAAAAGGGAATGCCGCAATCCATACAACGCGCACCCTGCACCTTCGCCTGCTCATCGGAGAGATGCAGCACAAACTCCTTGTAGTTCGCCAAGCGCTCATCGACAGGCAGACTCACCTCGGACAGACGGTTGTATTCCATGAATCCAGTAGGCTTACCCATTATGCAGCCTCCTTTTGTTTGGATTGTTGCGCGGCGCGCTCCTGCAAGGCGCGACGATAATCGGTCGGCATCACTTTGGTAAACTTGGGCAGATAGCTCTTCCAGTCTTCAAGGATCAACCTTGCGCGTTCGCTGCCGGTATATATCAGATGCTTCTCAATCTGTTCACGCAGTGCATGCTCATCCGCCTTGTTCAAGTGGTTGAAATGCACGCGTCCATGACTTTCCGGCAGCGCGTCGGTCTCATCCAGTGTTGTCAGCTCTTCTTCCACAGGTTCAAGAGCCACCATAGTCAAATTGCAACGCTGCTCGAAATCGCCCGTCTCGTCCAGCACGAAGGCCACGCCGCCCGACATCCCTGCCGCAAAATTACGCCCGGTTTGTCCCAGCACGATCACCATGCCGCCCGTCATGTATTCGCAACCGTGATCGCCCAAGCCCTCGACGACTGCGATCGCGCCGGAATTGCGCACGGCAAAGCGTTCGCCCGCCACGCCGTTGAAATAACATTCGCCCGTTGTTGCGCCATAAAGCACGGTATTACCGACGATGATGTTTTCATGTGCAACCAGTTTGGCATCCGCAGGCGGCATGATGCTGATGCGTCCGCCGCACAATCCCTTGCCCACGTAATCGTTGCCTTCGCCTTTTAACTCAAAGGAAATTCCATTTGTAAGGAACGCGCCGAAGCTCTGCCCAGCGGTACCGGTAAACTTCACCTGTATCGTGTCGTGAGGCAAACCCGCATGACCATAGCGCTTGGCCACTTCATGCGACAACATCGTACCCACCGTGCGGTTGACGTTTCTGATTCCGCTGTTGATGACCACAGGCTCTTTATGGTCCAGCGCTCTCGCAGCTTTCGCAATCAGCGTATTGTCCAGTGCATTTTCAAGTCCATGGTCCTGCACTTCTGCATGGCGGCGCGCAACGCTTGCAGGTACATCCACCTGATGGAATACTTTCGAAAAATCCAGACCCTTCGACTTCCAGTGTGCGATGCCGTGTTTCACATCCAAAAGGTCGCTGCGACCGATCAGATCGGCCACTTTTCGTATGCCCATCTGTGCCATCAATTCGCGCAACTCTTCTGCTACGAAGAAGAAGTAGTTCACCACATGCTCAGGCTGCCCCGTGAATTTGCGGCGCAATTCGGGATCCTGCGTGGCAACGCCGACAGGACAGGTGTTGAGGTGGCATTTTCTCATCATGATGCAACCCTCGACGACCAGCGGCGCTGTCGCGAAACCGAATTCATCGGCACCCAACAATGCGCCTATCAAAACATCCCGTCCGGTTTTGAGCTGGCCGTCCACCTGCAAAGCAATTCGGCCGCGCAGATGATTGAGCACCAGCGTCTGCTGTGCCTCGGCCAGCCCCAACTCCCACGGCGTACCCGCATGCTTGATGGAAGACAAGGGTGATGCGCCCGTGCCGCCATCGAAACCGGATACCACGATGTGATCGGCCTTGGCTTTGGATACGCCAGCGGCGACCGTTCCAACGCCCACCTCTGACACCAGCTTCACCGAAATCGATGCGGATGGGTTGGAGTTTTTCAGATCGTGGATGAGCTGCGCAAGATCCTCGATCGAATAAATATCATGGTGCGGCGGCGGGGAAATCAGTCCCACACCGGGCACCGAGAAACGCAGCTTGGCAATGTATTCTGAAACCTTGTGTCCTGGCAACTGGCCACCTTCGCCGGGCTTCGCACCCTGCGCCATCTTGATCTGTATCTGATCCGCGCTGGCCAGATATTCTGCGGTCACACCGAACCTGCCGGATGCAACCTGCTTGATCTTCGAGCGCAATGAGTCCCCGGCTTTCATCTCGCGATCCGCCTCGATGCGATTCTTGCCGATGATATCGGAGAGCATCTCGCCGCCCTTTAAAATCGCAAAGCGCGCCGCATCCTCACCACCTTCACCGGTATTGGACTTGCCGCCGATACGATTCATCGCAATGGCCAATGTCGTGTGCGCCTCTGTCGAAATGGAGCCCAGCGACATCGCGCCTGTGGCAAAACGCTTGACGATTTCACGCGCAGGTTCCACCTCATCCAGCGGCAGGGCAGGCCCGGCTTGCTTGATCTCGAACAAACCCCGCAGGGTTTTCAAGCGTGTAGCCTGCTCGTTGATCAGCTTCGCATATTCCCTGTAAGTCGACGCATTGTTGGTGCGCGTGGCCAGCTGCAATTTTGCGATGGAGTCCGGCGTCCACATGTGCTCTTCGCCGCGCACACGATAGGCATATTCGCCTCCCGCTTCCAGCGCATTGGCCAGCACAGGATCGTTGCCGAATGCATCGCGATGCATGCGCAAAGACTCTTGTGCCACTTCATTCAATCCGATGCCTTCGATCTGTGTTGCCGTACCGGTAAAATATTCAGTGACGAAAGATGCGTTCAACCCGATGGCCTCGAAGATCTGCGCGCCACAGTAAGACTGATAAGTCGATATGCCCATCTTGGACATGACCTTCATCAAGCCCTTGTCTATCGCCTTGATGTAGCGCTTCTTGGACTCTGCCGAATCAACTCCGGATGCCAGGCTCATGTCTGCGATGGTTTCAAAAGCCAGCCAGGGACATACTGCTTCTGCGCCATAACCTGCCAGCAACGCAAAGTGGTGAACCTCGCGAGCAGAACCGGTATCGACCACGAGACCCGTGCTGGTGCGCAAACCTTTCCTCACCAGATGCTGGTGCACACGTGAACATGCGACCAGTGCAGGAATGGCGACACGCTCAGCCGACACTGCGCGATCCGACAAAATCAGCACGTTGTAGCCATCAGCCACCGCCCTGTCCGCCATTTCGCACAAGGTTGCAATGGACTCCTCACAACCTGCAACACCCATACTGACCGGATAAGTGATATCCAGTACGCGTGAACGGTAACGCCCCAGCGTCAGCTGATCAAGATTGCGCAGTCTGGCAATGTCGTCATTCGACAATACCGGCTGATGCACTTCCAGACGCAATGACGGATAAGTTTCATCTATCCCCAACAGATTAGGTTTGGGGCCGATGAACGACGTGAGCGACATCACAATTTCTTCGCGTATCGGATCGATCGGCGGATTGGTCACCTGCGCAAACAGTTGCTGAAAATAATCGTAGAAGGAACGATTTTTATTGGACAATATCGCAAGTGCCGCATCCGTTCCCATTGAGCCTGTGGGCTCCTCACCCGCATTGATCATCGGCGTGAGGATAAACTTGATATCTTCCTGCGAATAGCCAAATGCTTGCTGGGTATCGAGCAAACTGGCATTAAGCGTGTGCTTGCCTTCCATCGCAACCAGATCGCCCAGAAAATAGCGGGACTCTTCTATCCATTGACCGTAGGGCTTTGCAGTAGCGAGCTGCTTCTTCAGTTCTGCATCGTCGATGATGCGGCCCGCAACCATATCGATCAAAAACATCTTGCCCGGCTGCAAACGCCATTTCTTGACGACCTTGTGTTGCGGTATATTCAGCACGCCCATTTCGGATGCCAGCAACACCACGTCGTCATCGGTGATCAGATAGCGCGCAGGACGCAACCCATTGCGATCCAGCGTCGCTCCTATCATGCGCCCATCGGTAAATGCCACGGCGGCCGGTCCATCCCAAGGCTCCATCAGTGCGGCATGGTATTCATAGAAGGCGCGGCGCTCTTCATCCATCAACGGATTGCCGGCCCACGCTTCCGGTATCAACAGCATCATCGCGTGCGGTAACGAATATCCACCCGCCACCAGGAGCTCCAGCGCATTGTCAAAACAGGCCGAGTCCGATTGACCATCCACGATCAGCGGCCATAGTTTTTCCAGATCTTCGCCCAGCAATTGCGATGACATTGCCGCGTGACGCGCCGCCATCCAGTTCACATTGCCACGCACTGTATTGATTTCGCCGTTATGCGCAATCATGCGGAAGGGATGCGCAAGATTCCAGGTCGGGAAGGTGTTGGTCGAAAAACGCTGGTGCACCAGCGCCAACGCACTGATCACGCTGCTATCCAGCAAATCGGGGTAATACTTTCCTACCTGGTCGGCCAGCAACATACCCTTATAAACCACCGTGCGTGCGGACAGGGATGAAATATAGAATCCGTTGCCCAGCGATCCGAGCAGGTTGCTTACTGCATGCTCGGCGGTTTTGCGGATCACGAAAAGCTTGCGTTCAAAAGCGTCCGCGTCTTTACAGCTCTCGCCACAGCCTATGAAAACCTGACGCACGGTCGGCTCAACCAGTTTCACGCTCTCGCCAAGAATGCTGCTATCTACCGGTACATCGCGCCAACCCAGCAGGCACTGACCTTCAGCTACAATCTTGTCTGCGATGATTTTCTCGCACGCCGCCCGGGCTGCCGCATCCTTAGGCAGAAACAACATGCCAACGCCATAACTTTCCGCTTCCGGTAACAACCACCCCAGCGACGCACACTGTTTGCGAAAGAACGCATCGGGAATCTGCAACAAAATACCCGCGCCGTCGCCTGCAAGCGGATCAGCGCCTGTGGCGCCACGGTGAGTCAGATTTTCCAGTATCTGCAAACCTTGGCTCACCATATCATGGCTTTTCTTCCCCTTGATATGGGCGACAAAACCCACTCCACAGGCATCGCGCTCCTGGCGCGGATCATACAAACCTTGTTGCACAGGCAAATTAAACACAGCATACCTCAATCAAATCGAACCGGCCTTAAAAACTACAGCGCCAGAAATGGCCAGGCGAGCTTCATGCTCACTGCCTAGCCTTTCTTCGCTATGTTTTAAACCTTGTCAAAGCAAAAAAATGACGACACAAGTCGCCATGCCTACTGCCCACGCTAATTATAAAAGCGAAAGGGCTGGAATCTTACCTTTAATCATGCCTATCGGCAACCGCGCCCACGCCACTTTTTCCGCAAATAGCAACGAATCAATGAGCTGCATGTGATTTATTTTTCAGATCGAATCCTCTTCAACGGCAAAGATGCGTTTATGTTCGCGTATCGCATATCGATCCGTCATCCCTGCTATGTAGTCAGCAACCACTCTTGCCTTGGCTGTTTCTGATTCTGTTGCCCGTGTCTGAAACTGGGTGGGCAGCAGGCGGCTGTCCGCCATGAAGACGTCAAACAAATCACGTATGATGCGCTGCGCCTTCGCGCTCATGCGCATCACACGGTAATGTCGATACAAGTGTACATGCAGGAATTTTTTGAGCTCGCGCTGCTGACTGTTCAGCTCCGCACTGAATGCAATCAATGCAGGTGCATTGCGCACATCATCCAGAGTTTGCATATTTTGCGCAGCAATATTAGCTGCACTCTGGCTGATCAAATCGGTCACCAGCGTATTGATCATGCGCCGCACAGTCTCGTGAACCACACGCCTTCCTGTCAAATCCGGATAAGCCTTGCGCACTTCCTGCAGATGCTTTTCAACCAGTGGCACTGTCGCCATCTGTTCCAGCGTGATCAAACCTGAACGCAAGCCGTCATCCACATCGTGATTGTTATAGGCAATTTCGTCGGCCAGATTGGCGACTTGCGCCTCCAGAGATGGGCGCCGATTGTTCAAAAAGCGTTCCCCCAAATCTCCGAGGTGTGCCGCATTTTCCATACGACAGTGCTTGAGTATGCCTTCGCGTGTCTCGAAACAGAGATTCAAACCATCGAACTGTGCATAACGCTCTTCGAGCACATCCACCACCCTGACTGATTGAAGGTTGTGCTCAAAACCGCCATAGTCCTTCATGCAACCATTGAGCGCATCCTGCCCTGCATGCCCAAAAGGCGTATGGCCCAGATCGTGGGCCAACGAAATCGCCTCGACCAGATCTTCATTCAGATGCAGGTGCCGTGCTATCGAGCGAGCAATTTGTGCAACCTCTATGCTATGGGTCAGTCGTGTTCTGAACAGATCGCCTTCATGATTTACAAACACTTGGGTTTTGTATTCCAGACGGCGAAATGCCCCAGAATGGATGATACGGTCGCGATCGCGCTGAAACTCGCTGCGCCCCTGCGGGGCCGTTTCATAAAACTGCCTGCCACGTGAATTAGCTTCACTGACTGCATAGCCGGCAAGATCAGCCATCGCTATTCTGATCATGCCCGGAAGATGTGCATGCCTCCAGCGTCTGCTGCAACAAGTCAGAAGGAACACCGCTGACAAGTTCAGCCTGGCCAATTTGCTTTAACAATACAAAACGCAACTTGCCGCCCTCTACTTTTTTGTCGTGCCCCATAAAGTTTAGATATTTTTCCGTGCCCAGATCTGGGCACACGACAGGCAAATTGGCTCGCTGAAACAGCGTGCGTATGCGAGACACATCGGCAACTCCGATCCAGCCCAAGCGCTGCGACAAATCAGCGGCCATCATTGCGCCTGCTGCAACGGCCTCACCGTGCAACCAGTTGCCATAACCCATGCCGGATTCAATCGCATGACCAAAGGTGTGGCCAAGATTCAACAACGCGCGCTCCCCGCTTTCCCGTTCATCTGCCGCCACTACTTCAGCCTTATTTTCACAGCTGCGCATCACGGCATATTGCAGCGCCTCCATATCGCGCGCCAGCAACTTGTCCATATTCTGTTCCAGCCATGTAAGAAAAGGCAGATCGCGGATCAGACCATATTTGATGACTTCTGCCAGTCCTGCCGACAATTCCTTATCGGGTAAAGTATTCAAGGTCGCAATATCTGCTAATACCAGCTGTGGCTGATAAAAAGCGCCTATCATATTTTTTCCCAGCGGGTGATTGATACCCGTCTTTCCGCCCACTGAAGAATCCACCTGAGACAGCAGGGTCGTGGGTATCTGGATGAATGGTACGCCGCGCAAATAAGTCGCTGCGGCAAATCCTGTCATATCGCCGATCACCCCGCCACCCAAGGCAATCAGGGGTGTCGTTCGTTCACAACGATGCGTCAGCAATGCATCATAGATCAAGTTAAGTGTCTCGGATGTCTTGTAGACCTCACCATCCGGCAGGATAACAGGTACGCTGTGCACACCAATTTCTTGCAAGGTCCTTTGCAGCCTTTCAAGATACAGAGGAGCCACTGTCGTATTGGTCACAATCGCAACACGCTTGCGGGGCAGATGCGCAGATAGCAATGTTGACTCAGCCAGCAATCCGGCGCCGATATGTATCGGATAACTGCGTTCGTTCAAACCTACTATCAATGTTTGCATAATTCGATATTATCTTGGTACTGCTGAATTTCACCAACCAGTTTCAACATCAGACCATGCACACTTTGCCTGCCTGTCGGAATCACGATATCCGCCACCTCTTGATAAAGCGTGTCCCGCTGATTCAACAACTCAGCAAGTCTTGCATGCACATTTCCCGATTGCAGCAAAGGGCGATTTTTATCATTTCGCGTGCGCAGCCACAGGTCGTGCACTGTTGCCTTCAAATATACGACAACGCCATTTTGCTGCATCATCGTGCGATTCTCATCGCTCAGCACAGCGCCCCCACCGGTGGCAAGCACAAGATTATTCCGGCTTAGCAATGCCTCAAGCGCTGTCGTCTCACGCTGACGGAATCCCGACTCGCCCTCCACATCAAATATGTGAGGTATCGTCACGCCTGTTCTGTGCTGAATCTCCTCATCGCTATCTATGAAATCCTTGCCCAGGTGCTTTGCAAGAATTCTCCCCATGGTGGTTTTACCCGATCCCATCATGCCCACCAGAATCAGATTGCCTGATTGAAACTTGCGAGCTTTGTTTTTTTCCGTACTGGTTTGCATAGGTCAGATTATATACGATTCAATCAAAAGCCCGGACTATGCCGGGCCTTGATACTGCTGATCTTCGCTAATTCATTACCGCAGATTCAGTGCATCCTGCATGATTTTCGGAGATAAGAAAACCAGCAGCTCCTGCTTAACCGAAGATACTGCCCTGCTCTTAAACAGATTGCCCAAGATAGGAATATCGCCCAACAGCGGAACCTTATTCACAGTGTTGTCATCGGTCTGCGAGTAAATACCCCCGATAACAACGGTCCCGCCATTTTCAACCAGTACCTTGGTGGTAACCTTATTGGTATTGATGGGGATAGCGCCTGCGACCGCAACACCTGCAGAATCCTTATTAACCTGTACCATCATGTCTATGTTGTTGTCTGGTGTAATCTTCGTTTTCACACCCAAATGCAGCACCGCTGGCTGAAAGGAAACGGTATTGACCACGGTACCACCTGCCACAGTACTGATGATGTAGGGCAGCTGCTGGCCCGACTCGATAATCGCCCAATCCGCATCGTTGTTTTCACTCACCACGCGCGGGCTGGAAATGATTTTTCCTATCTCATCCGATTGCATTGCATTGAGTTCAATGTTCAGCACTTTGGAAGCCGCCGCGTTAAACAACGCGAACTGGAATACCCCGGCATTAGGCGCCCCGGTAGAATCAACCGGCAGATTGACATTACTCGTCGTTGGCGTAAACACCGTACCCATTCCAACACCTCCGGTACCGCCCGCGCCTGTCATGGTTCCGCCAATATTGCTTCCACCATTTGGATTGCCAAGAGGCTGAGTATTGGAATAGCCCAACCTTACCCCCAGATTCTGGGCATATCCATCGGACGCCTGAACCACACGCGCCTCAATCAGCACCTGTTTGGCCGGCACGTCGATTAGCTTGATCATCTTGCGCACATCATCCAAATGCGAAGGCGTGTCATTGACAAACAGGGTGTTAGTTCTCGCATCCGAAATCGCACTGCCGCGTTTGGACAGTATGCGCAATGGAACGCTTGGCTGTGACGATGCTCCAGGCATCGGCGCTGCTGCGGCCGCTCCTGGCACTGCAACGGAAATACCGTTCAAAAGCAGCGCAACCGAGGAGGCGGTTTGATAACCCAACTGAAAGCTCTCGGTGCGCAATTCTTCAAGCTCTGAAATCTCCTGACGTGCTGACAAATCATTCTTCTCTGCAGCAGCCAACTCACCCGCCGGCGCAACCTGAATGACATTGCCATTTGCACGCATGGCCAAGCCGCGACTTTGCAGAATGATATCCAGCGCCTGATCCCAGGGAACATCCTTCAGGCGCAAGGTCAGATTGCCAGTGACTGTGTCACTGATCACCATATTTTTTCCGGTGAAGTCCGCAATCACGTTCAAAGCTTCACGCACGGAAATATCCTGGAAATTCAGCGTCAGTTTTTCACCCGCATATCCGACCCCCTTGACCAGCTTGTTAGGGTCTTCCACTATCTTTTTCACTTCGATGATAAATTTATCATCTGTCTGATACGCAGCATGTTCCCAACTTCCTTTGGGTTCAATCTCCATGCGGGTATTATCGCCTTGCACAAACGTGTCCAGCGTTTGTACGGGTGTTGCAAAATCAACGACATTCAGGTTACGTTGCAACTTTTTTGGCAAATTGGTCTTGAGGAAATCGACAATCAGCTTGCTACCCTGGCGGTGTATATCGATACCCACTCCAGAGTCGGAAAGATCTACTTGAATAAGGCCCTCACCGTTTTTTCCCCGATGAAAATCAACACTGGTCAGGGTATGTTTTTGCGTCCCCTGACGAGCTTCCGAAAATCTTGTAGCCGATTCAACCTGTTCCGCAGGCTTGTCATGCAAGGTAATCAGGATACTTTTTCCATCCATGCGTGTTTCATAGGCCAGCATGCGGTCGAGGTTGATTACCAGCCTTGTTCTGGCACCAGCCTGAACAATGTTGGCACTACGCAGATCTCCTATCGCAAATTCTTGTGTAGATTTGCCAAGACCATTTGAAGTATTGGGAAAATCCAGTGCAATTCGAGCCGGTGTATTAACGGCAAATCCGGCTGGCATGCTGTCCAGCGGCGTTTCCATATCAACCTTGATCACGGTTGTATCTGCGGCAGGTTCGCTCACACTCAATGCTGTGATTTTGTTCTGTGTTTCGGCCTGAACCGGCATCATGCCAAAAACCATCAGCAATCCCAGCAAACGAAACGCCCCTTTGAAGAGTGCGTTCCGTCCAAAGCGACCTTGTACAGCGTTTGTTTGCAGATTCATAATCGTGTCCTGTCTCATGGCTTAACTCCTTCAAGTAATTGCAGACTGCTGATGCGCTCCGACCAGTCTCCGGTGCTGTCTTGCACCTCTTCCTTAATCTCGATTTCTGTATCTGTTATCTTTTTTATCAAACCAAAATTCATGCCTATGTAGTTACCCACCTTGACGTTATACAGCTTTTTGTCGGGCCCGCGCACAACCGCATGACCAACCTTGTCTTTGTAAACGTAACCGACCATTTTCAGGCTTTCCAGTGGGAATTCTTCCAAAGCCTCCTTTGGGCGATTCATGTCGGGCTCATTTTCTCCACGTTTGCCCGAAGAGTTCACTACCGGCTTGCGTGGCTTGAACGGATCTGCCAGATTTGTGTCGTTGACGTAGGCGAAAGGCTCATACATTTTTACATTGGGAGGAGGTTCAATTTTCCCACGCAAGTCCGCACCAGAATTCTTGACAAAATCGTGCAGATCTCCAAACTCATCACCCCCACACCCCGCCAGTAATACGCTTGCAAGTGCCAGATAGATTAGCTTCATTTTTTGGCTCCTGCCGCCTTGGCGGCCCTCTTTTGCGCCGCAATTTCATCTTCATCCAAATATCGGAATGTCTTCGCAACCGCATCCATCGTCAACACACCAGTTGCAGCGGGCGCAATGGCAATGTCATTCAACGTCACTATCCGCGGCAACATGGAAACATCACTGGCAAATTTCCCCAGATCATCGTAATTACCCGTTACTTTGATGACGATCGGCTGTTCGGCAAAAGACCCTTGTATGGTTTCAGGCCCCGGACGAAACAAGTCGAACTGCAACCCACGACCCAACCCGGCTTGGTTGATATCCGTCAGCAGCTCATCCATTTCAGACTTGTTTGGCAACTGCTTGAGCAGCGCGCCAAACGATTCCTGCGTTTCAAGCAACTGTTTCTTGATCAGATCCAGATTGACCGCCTGCTTCTTTTTGGTCAGATAGGTTTCCTTGAGGCTCACTTCTTTCTGCTGCGCACCTTTCAGGCTAGTCCACTGATCCTGCCAGTCCAGCACAGCGCCTACAACGACAACAGTGACAAACATCACCGCAAAAGCCATCAGCTTTGCAGGCCACGGCCAGGCACCAGGCATTTTCGGATTAAGATTCTTCAGGTCATCAAAAGTCATCATTAATTCCTTCCAGCAACAGGCTTGACGGCATTTTCATCTGGCGATTTGCGCAGATTGAAAGTCAACGTGAATTCACTGACTCGCGCACCATTCGCGGATGATGCATGTATCTCAACCAAAGAGGGTGACTCCAGCCAGGCCGAATCCTGAATCGCTCTCATCAGCGTCGAAACGCGCGCATTGGATTGCGCGTAGCCGACCAGGCTGATTGCATCACCACTTTGCTTGATAGATTTAAGATATACACCATCCGGCAAAATGCGCAGCATTTGATCCATCAAATGCACGACCCGAGAACGATCGCTTTGCAGTTTTTCAACCGCATCCTTGCGCTCCATCAAAGACTTGGTCTGTTCACGCAGTTTTCTGATTTCATCAATCTGCTTGTCCAGTATCGCTGTTTCCTTTTCCAGATAAGCATTGCGACGTCCCTGATAATCGATTTGTGTGCTGATTGCCAGATGCACAAGCCCCCACACGATCACAGCCAGCAACAGAGACAAGACACTCAGCGCGATGAATTGTGCTTGTCTGGCACGTCGCCTTTCTTCGCGATGCGGTAATAAATTTATACGTATCATGATGGGTCAAACCTCCGCATCGCCAAACCACAGGCGACAATCAGCGCAGGTGCATCCGCCTGCAGTTGCCGACTTTTTATTCTGCTGGACAGTGTCATCAACGCAAATGGATTTGCCACCATCGTGCTTACCTGCGTCCGGGTGGCCACTGCATCATCCAGTCCGGGTAGCACGGCACTGCCGCCTGCCAGAATAATGTAATCAACTTCGTTGTATTGCGAGGAGGTAAAAAAGAATTGGAGTGCGCGCGCGATTTCCATCACCAGACTCTCGCGAAACGGCGACAACACATCGCTCTCATAATTATCCGGCAAACCGCCTGCGCGCTTGGCAGCCTCTGCCTGTTCAGCCGACAAACCGAACACGCTTTGAATTTGCTGGGTTAATTGCTCACCACCAATTTGCTGGTCGCGTGTATATATCGACTTACCGTTTCTCAATACATTGACATTCATCACCGTCGCACCGACGTCGATCAATGCCACGCATTTGTCTTCCGCATTATCCGGCAGCTGCGCGCGTATTTGTGAAAATGCGGTTTCGGCCGCATAGGGCTCTACATCCACGACAGTCACATTAAGACCTGCCGCCTGAGCTGCCGCCACTCTGTCCTCAACGTTCGCCTTGCGCGAGGCGGCCAACAACACCTCCACTTCATCCACATTACCGGGGGCAGGGCCTAATACCTGAAAGTCCAGGTTCACCTCTTCCAATGCAAACGGAATATACTGATTCGCCTCGGATTCGACCTGGTATTCCATGTCTTCATCGCGCATACCGGCCGGCAGCGTAATTTTTTTGGTGATGACGGCCGCTGCGGGAAGCGCAACGCTGACGTTTTTTATTTTTGTGCCCAGATGTTTCCAGGCTCGCTGCAACGTTTCTGCCAACGCATCCAGATTATTGATATTGCCATCGCTGACCGCATCTTTCGGCAACGCCTCTATCGCATAACGCTCAACGGTATATCCCGCATTATTTGGCGTATGGCTAAGTTCAACCAATTTAACCGATGATGAACTGATATCCACCCCAATGAGAGGTGGCGTTTTGGACTGGAGAAAATCCAGCAAAGTATCAAAATTTACTTTTGGCATAGGCCGTTCGGAACACTTCCGTATAAAGTGGATGAAATCCTAACAACAACCGTCATCGCTGTAAAGGCGTTTTTAGGTGTATATTTATCTCGTATAATCTATATTGCCGCGCGAACAATACCATTTTTAATTATTTTTGAGCAACTATTCGATGTCCACACGCCATTGGCTCCTCCCCCTCATCATTGTCTTCGCGTTGATTTTGCTACCCCTGCTGTTGCTCGGCATGGCAGTCATGCTGACCTACCCCACCTTGCCATCCCTGGAGGTGCTCACCGACTACCACCCGAAAGTACCGCTGCGCATTTATAGTGCGGAGGGTACTTTGATTGGCGAATTTGGTGAAGAACGCAGGGCCCTGGTGAAAATTGCCGACGTGCCTAACAACATGAAGCATGCGATACTCGCCGCTGAAGATGATCGTTTTTATCAGCATGGTGGCGTGGACTATATGGGTGTGATGAGAGCTGCGCTTTCAGATTTTACGACGGGCGGCTCTAAGCAAGGCGCCAGCACCATTACCATGCAAGTTGCGCGGAACTTTTTCTTGTCCAAAGAAAAAACCTTCACGCGCAAATTCAACGAAATGCTGCTTGCCTTCAAAATTGAACACTATCTGTCCAAGGATGAAATCCTGCAGCTTTACATCAACCAGATCTATCTGGGCCAACGCTCATATGGCTTTGCTGCAGCATCTCAAATTTACTTCGGCAAGCCCCTCAGCCAGCTTTCCATCGCCGAAGACGCGATGCTCGCAGGGTTGCCCAAAGCTCCTTCAAGCTACAACCCCGTCGTCAATCCCAAGCGTGCCAAATTGCGCCAGCTTTATGTGCTGCGCCGCATGCACGAACTGCACTTCATCACCGATGCGCAATTCCAGCTGGCGCAGAGCCAACCCATTGTTCCCAAGCATGGCAATCAGGAGTTCCCGGTTAAGGCAGACTATCTGACGGAAATGGTTCGTCAGGCCATGTATGACAAATATCAAGACAATGCATACACACAAGGGCTCAAAGTTTACACCACCATCCGCCAGCAAGACCAGGTGGCCGCATATCAGGCGGTACGCAAAGGTGTGCTCGAATATGACAGACGTCATGGCTATCGCGGACCGGAAGGCTTTGTAGATTTGCAGAAGGACAACAGCGAGGAATATATGGAGGAAGCGTTGCAGGATAGCACCGACAATGACGACATGATTCCCGCCGTGGTACTGGCAGCCTCCCCCACCCAGCTTCAGGCTTATTGCAAGGGTGGTGAACGTATCACGATAAGCCCGGAAGGCCTGCGTTTCGCCCAGCGCGCCCTGACCGACAAGGTCGCGCTAAATCAACGCATTGTGGCGGGCTCCATCATCCGCGTTCAAAAAACAGATCAGGGCGCCTGGCAAATCAGCCAACTCCCCCAGGTTGAAGCCGCATTCGTTTCTGGCAATCCGATCGACGGCGCCATCTACTCGCTGGTAGGCGGTTTCGATTTTAATCAAAATCAGTTCAACCATGTCACGCAAGCCTGGCGCCAGCCCGGTTCCAGCTTCAAACCCTTTATTTATTCCAGCGCACTTGAAAAGGGTTTCACACCCGCCACCATCATCAACGATGCGCCGCTGACTTTTAGTGCCGACCAGACAGGCAGTACACCTTGGGAACCGAAAAACTATGATGGCAAATACGAAGGCCCTATGCGTATGCGCGAGGCGCTTGTTCATTCTAAAAATCTGGTCTCGATACGCATATTGCAATCCATCACGCCCGCCTATGCACAGGACTACATCACCAAGTTCGGCTTCGACGCTGCCAAGCACCCGCCTTATCTCACCATGGCGCTGGGAGCCGGCTCGGTTACGCCGCTGCAGATGCTGACCGGTTATTCCGTTTTTGCCAACGGTGGTTTCCGTACCACGCCTTACTACATTAAACGCATCGAGGATGCGCAGGGCCATGTGCTCAGCAAAGCCGCCCCTGTCGTGGCAAATGAAAATGCGGAGCAAGTCATCGATGTGCGTAATGCTTATACTATGGTCAGCATGATGCAGGACGTGGTTAAACACGGCACAGGCATACGCGCAATGCAGTTAGGTCGCCAGGATCTGGCCGGCAAAACCGGCACCACTAGCGATTCAGTGGATGCATGGTTTTGCGGCTTCCAACCGACCGTAGTCGGTATCGCCTGGATGGGATTCGATCAGCCGCGCAGCCTGGGCGGGAAAGAAACCGGCGGAGGTGCCGCACTGCCCATATGGATGAGTTACATGGAGAAAGTCCTTAAAAACGTCCCCGAGGCACAGTACAGCATGCCGGACAACATGGTGGCCGTGCGCATCGATGACAATGGTCGCCGCGACGATAACGGCACGCGCGAAGAGTATTTTTACAAGGAAAATGAACCTGGTGTGCAGCCTGCCCCGGCACCTGTTGAATCGGGGAAATTGCCCAGTACAATCAAAGATCAGCTGCTCTGATGAGCAAGTCATCTGTTCCAAGGCGCGACTTGATGCGCGAACAACTGGCGCACCAGGCTGCCAAGCTGCTTGCGGAATCCGGCAGCGCTGACTTTGCGTCTGCCAAGCGCAAAGCCGCCCGCCAGCTCGGCGCAGCAGACACTCAGCACTTGCCCAGCAACAGGGAAGTCGAAGAGGCATTGCATAGCTACCGTTCCCTTTACCAGCATGAGAGTCATCCCAACATTCTGTATCAGTTGCGTTCGGAAGCTCTGGCTTGCATGCGTCTTCTTGCGGCATTCAACCCCTATTTAACCGGCTCGGTATTGAGCGGTGCGGCGGGCGAACATTCGGATATCAATCTGATGCTGTTTTCTGACGATGCCAAGGCTGTGCTGTTATTCCTGCTCAAGAACGAACTGGAATTCGAAGACGGTGAATGGAGATTGCGGCTGAACGGCCGCGAGGATACGGTGCCGAGCTACACGTTGACCGGCGAGTCCGGCACCCAGATACACCTCGTCGTGCTACCCGAAAACGCCCGTCACAGCGGCAGCCGCCATCCGGATACACACGCCGATATCGCGGCGGTAGCTAAAATGGCCGAAGAGCGAGGATTGAGGAGCGAGGATTGAGGAAAATCCGTGCTCGGTTTTTTTGACTTTTCTCTCAATACTCAGTCCTCAATCCTGCTTTTTGAGCCACCTTGCCGCATCGAGCGCAAAGTAGGTCAGGATGCCGTCGGCTCCTGCACGCTTGAATGCCAGCAATGATTCGAGCACACACGCCTCCTCATTCAGCCAGCCGTTTTGCGCGGCAGCCTTGAGCATCGCATATTCACCGCTGACCTGATAGACGAAGGTCGGCGCCTTGAACTCATCCTTCACGCGGCGCACGATATCAAGGTAAGGCATGCCGGGCTTGACCATCACCATATCGGCACCCTCCTGCAAATCCATACCGACTTCCCACAGCGCTTCGTCTGAATTGGCAGGATCCATCTGATAGGTATATTTATTACCTGAGCCCAGATTTCCGCTGGAGCCAACCGCATCTCTGAACGGACCGTAAAAACTGGAAGCATATTTGGCGGAATAGGCCATGATGCGGGTGTGAATGTGCCTGTCAGCATCAAGGGCTGTTCGCACTGCACCGATACGCCCATCCATCATATCCGAAGGGGCCACGATATCTGCGCCGGAAGCCGCGTGAGTCTGTGCCTGGCGTGTCAACACGGCAATGGTCTCTTCGTTGAGCACGTAACCTGAGTCGTCTATCAAGCCGTCCTGTCCGTGGCTGGTGTAGGGATCGAGCGCGATGTCGGTCATTATGCCAAGCATGGGGAAATTCTTTTTAAGCTCTGCGATCACGCGCGGCACGAGGCCTTTGGGATTATAGGCTTCACACGCGTCCAGGGTTTTTAACGAAGCGTCAATCACCGGGAAAATCGCCATCACCGGTATGCCCTGCTTTACACAGCTTTCTGCGTCTTTCAACAATAAATCCAGCGTCTTGCGCCGTACGCCGGGCATGGACTTCACGTCTTCTACCGTATTGTTGCCCTCCAGCACGAACACAGGATAGATTAAATCCGCCGGTGTAAGCAGATGCTCCCGCATCAGATCGCGGGAGAAGGCATCGTGGCGCATGCGGCGCATGCGTTTGTTGGGATATTGTCCGAGTGTCTGCATTATTTTCCTAAAAATTTATTTTCTTTGGAACTATTTAAGGGAACGCTTATCTGATCGGCTGGGTGATGATAAATCATTCCACGTTTCTCCTCCCTGAGCGTGTCTTAACTTTGGTTAAGATTTTTGCCCCCACTGGCTGGGGGCATTTTTTTAACTTCGATAATTATCAATTGTTAATTATGAATTGACAATTTAATCTCACACCTCATCAACCGCTAACGGTGGGGACGGTTCAGCTTTCAGCCAGCCTGCGATCACCGCTTCCGCCTCTTCTACACCCTGCTTCTTCAGACTGGAAAACAGCTGCACCGAACACTGCGGATAGTTCTCTGCAAGATACGCTTTGACTTTCATCAGCGTTATCGTCGATTGCTGGCGGCTCAACTTATCCGATTTCGTCAGCAATATATGCACAGGTTTACCGGTCGGTGCAAACCAGTCCAGCATGGTTTCATCCAGTTCAAGCAAAGGGCGGCGGATGTCCATGATCACCACCAGCCCGCAAAGCTCCTCGCGCTTTTGCAAGTATGAACTTAATAGTCCTTCCCAATGACGCTTGGCCTCGGGCGGCACCTTGGCATAACCGTAGCCTGGCAAATCCACGATGTAGTCGTTGTGTCCAAGCGAAAAATAATTCAGATGCTGGGTGCGCCCCGGCGTCTTGCTGGTATAAGCCAGGCGCACATGGTTCGCCAGGGTATTGATCGCGCTCGACTTGCCCGCATTGGACCTGCCGACAAAGGCCACTTCTCGGCCGCCGTGCATCGGCAAATCCTTGATGTGATTGACGGTGGTGTAGAACGCCGCAAGCGAAAAGAGTCCCATTATTCCCAGACCGAAAAAATCTTATCCGCTGCGGCAATCGTTGCATTGATGTCCGCTTCGGTATGCGCGGAGGACACGAAGCCCGCCTCGAATGCGGAAGGCGCAAGGTACACGCCCGCATCCAGCATCGCGTGGAAAAAGCGGTTGAAGGCTTCCTTGTCGCACGACATGACTTCTGTATAACTCGTGGGCAAGGCATCGCTGAAATACAGACCAAACATGCCGCCCACCGATTGAGCACAAAACGGGATACCATGTTTCTTGGCACTCACTGTTAACCCTTCGGTCAATTTCGTCGCCAATTTCGAAAGATGCTCATAAAAACCTGTCTCCTGTACCAGCTTCAGGGTAGCCAGTCCCGCCGCCACCGCAACAGGATTGCCAGACAAGGTACCTGCCTGATACACAGCCCCCAGGGGCGCCAGGCATTGCATGATATCGCGCCGCCCGCCGAATGCTGCCGCGGGCAAGCCGCCGCCCATCACCTTGCCCAATGTCACCAAATCAGGCTTGATGCCGTAATAACCCTGCGCGCCTTGCAAGCCGACGCGAAACCCCGTCATCACTTCGTCCAGTATCAGCACCGCGCCATGCTTGGTACAAAAATTGCGCAGCGCGTCGAGAAATTCTTTTTTCGGTGCAATCAGATTCATGTTGCCTGCCACAGGCTCGACGATCACGGCAGCGATCTCGTCTCCCATCTTTGCAAAAGCGCGCTCAAGACCTGCCGCATCGTTATAATCGAGCACCGTAGTCAATGCCGCAATCTCGGTCGGCACGCCGGATGAGCTCGGCTGACCAAAGGTCAACGCACCGGATCCTGCCTTGACCAGCAAGCCATCTGAATGCCCGTGATAACAACCCTCGAATTTTATAATGCGCGAACGATTAGTAAATCCTCTGGCCAGACGTATCGCCGTCATGGTCGCTTCCGTGCCGGAACTCACCAGTCTTACCATTTCCAGACTCGGCAACAGACGGCACAGCAGTTCGGCCATTTCCAGTTCGGACGCCGTTGGCGCACCAAAACCCAGGCCATTGGCCGCCGCCTCCTGTACTGCACGAACCACGTCAGGATGGCAGTGGCCCGCGATCATCGGCCCCCACGAACCCACGTAATCAATATAGCGTTTGTCGTCCGCGTCCCAGACATAAGCGCCTTTGCCGCGTTTGAAAAACAGCGGTGTACCGCCCACCGAGCGAAACGCGCGGACCGGCGAATTCACCCCGCCCGGGATAAGCCGCTGTGACGCATCGAAAAGTTCCTGATTGTGAGAAGTCATGTTGCGTCTTTCTAAACTAATTATCCAAATTCAAATTTGCAAATTGCCTGGCTGCCAGCAGGACGTCCTCCGCACCGAACAGCGCCGAAATCACCGCCAGCGCATCAGCGCCCGCAGTCAGCAAAGATGCGCCTTTCTCTTTCGTGATGCCGCCTATCGCAACTATTGGCAGCCCGATCTCGCGGCGCGCCTGGCTCAATAAAGCTATGCTTGCCACAGGCGCTGAGTGTTTAATCATCGAGGCAAAAAAGGCGCCGAACGCGACATAATCAGCGCCCTGGATTTTTGCCTCATGCGCCAAAGATAGCTGATTATAACAAGACACACCGATTATTTTATCAGTGCCCAAAATCGCCCGCGCAGCAGCAACACTGCCATCCTTACCACCCAGATGCACACCCTCTGCATCCACCTGCATCGCCAAAGTCGCGTCGTCGTTGATGATAAGCGGCACGGCAAATTCCCGTGTCAGTTCGCGCAAAGCCATCGCCTGCTCAAACTTCAATGCCACAGAGCCAGACTTGTTGCGGTATTGCAGCACGCGCGCGCCGCCTTGCAAAACAAGTTTGACAAGGCTCAGCAACCGCAACGTGTCCTGCTCATCAGGTGTAATTGCGTACAGACCACTAATTGAGCAGATCAGGTTTGTCTTCATCATCTTCGCCGCGCGCCCAGAATAACCTGTCCGGTATAAGCTGGCCCATGCCAGGCCTAAAACCCGCATTCAATGTCTGCCAGGTATATTCCTGTGCTTCCTTGACCGCTTCGACAACATCCACGCCCTGCGCCAGTAAGGCAGCAATAGCCGACGCCAGAGTACATCCTGATCCGTGATAAATTCCGGGCAATCGCGTCCAGCTATCGCTGCGTACCACACCCTGTTCACTGTACAGCGTATTGACCACCTTGTTCGTCTGTTCGTGCGTGCCGGTGATCAGCACATATTCGCAACCCATCGCTAAAATGCGCTTGGCGCATTCTTCCAGACTGGGATTATCCTCTTCGTTGTCTTCATCCATCGCGAGACGCCGCGCCTCTATGCTGTTCGGCGTGACGATGGTCGCCTGCGGGATCAGCAATTCGCGCATCGCATCGAGCATGTCTTCGTCAGCCAGCTCATCCCCGCGTCCCGAAGCCAGCACCGTATCGAGCACAAAGGGAATGTCGGGATAATCCGCCAGCACCTCGGCAATCGCCACGATATTTTCCACGCTGCCGAGCAAGCCGATCTTGAAAGCCGCGACCGGCACATCTTCCAGCATCGCACGCGCCTGATCCACCACCCACTCAGGGTCGATCGGCAGCACATCTTCGACGCCGCTGGTGTCCTGCACGGTGACAGCCGTCACAACCGACAGCGGATGACAACCCATGCTGGCGATGGTCAGCATATCCGCCTGTAAACCTGCACCTCCGGAAGGGTCGGTGGCGGCAAAACTCATTACCAAGGGAAGCGATTCAGACATGATGTAAGTGATTGTGCGCGTCGGGCCGGCTATTTTACCCTATATCGGCGCAGGCATGCATGCCGGACAACTGTTATCTGAACGGCGAGATCAATTGACGCACAACGTCGTAATCCTTATCACTCACTTTGGCGAAACCGTCATAACCCTCATCCAGTTTGTTCAGGACAGCCTTATGCTCCGACGTATCAGCTTTGAGTGCCAGCAAGGCGTCACGCAGCTTGTTTACCTTCGCTTGTGGCAGTTTACTGCTCACCGCAAACACATAAGAGGGCAAGGGCGGCGAAGAATATATCACGCGCAGTCCCTGATATTCGGAGGCTATTGAATCTTTCAGTATCCCCGCATCAAAATCCTTGTTCAGCACAGCCTTGGCGACATTATCAAAATGGTTGATGTATGCAAGCCGGCTGAATTCCTTGAACTCGACACCGCTACCCGCAACGACAGCGCGCTGCAGCAGCGATTTCTGATCACCGAAGGCAAAAGATTTTCCGCGCAGATCGCTCATGGTTTTGAAGGGGCCATCCTTGCGCGTGACCACCACCAGCCTGAAAGTCGCCTGTCCGTGAACAAGCGGTGCAACCAGCGCCATGACACCATACTTGTCATGAGCATCAAGGTAAGCGACGGGCGTGAGATAGGCAATCTGCGTGAGATTGTTGCCAAGGTCGCTTGCCGCCGAATCCATATTGTTTGATGCACGAAATGATACCTTTAATCCGGTCGCAACCGACAGGTATTGCGTCAATGGCGTCAGCCGCTGAACCATGTCAACGGGCACATCCATCGCTACCGATCCCATGAATATTTCATCGCCGGCTGCATAAACCTGATTTAAAATCAGCCCCATAACCAACACCAGCAACAGTCGCAAAGAATATGACATAGTCATCAAATAAAATATCCTGCCGTTTCATGACTGTCAGCAAACGGATAAGTGACTACCCTGTTGCGTCCTCGCCGTTTGGCCTCATACAGCGCCTCGTCAGCAGCCCCATATAGCGCTTCTATGCTGTTCGCTGCATCTTCATTGCTGGCAATACCTATACTGAGACCCATATTGATGGGTGTGCCGCCAAATTCCAGAAGAGGCGCTGTCAGCAATGCGAGCAAATTTTTTGCCCACTTTTCCGCATCGTCCTTGCTGCTTTTCAAAAGCATGAGTGCAAACTCATCCCCGCCCAGCCGTGCGGAAATGTCGCTTTCACGCACACAGGATCTGATGAGTTTGCCAAGCGCCTGCAGAGCGGCGTCACCCGCACCGTGCCCCAGCGTATCATTGATCTGCTTGAAATAATCCACATCCAGCAGCACGAGACACAACAATTCCCCATAACGCTGGGCACGTGAAAATGCGGTGAAAAGCGCATCATCGAAATATCGCCGGTTATGCAGTTCAGTCAGACTATCCGTGACGGCCAGTTTTTCCACCAATGCCAGGGACTTTTCCAATTCCCGCGTGCGACTCTCCAGTTCCTGCGAGCGCAATTGCAACTCTTCATTGGTATGCATCAACGCGGTCCCGGTCATGTCGATCTTTTCATGCAAGCGGTGCTGCGTTTCGTACACCCGTTCATTCAACCTGTTAAAAATCCGTGCCAGTTCGCCGATTTCATCACTGCCAGGGATGTCGAGCCGTTCCGGCGGCGCAACCTCGTCATTGCTGAATGCTGATTTCATATGCTGGCCGATGCGCTGCACAGGCCTGACAATGACTCGGGATGCCACGAAATAGATCAGCAACCCAAGAAAAATCCCGGAAAAAATTTGCTCTATGATGATGCTGCGATATGTGGCATTCAGACTGCGGTTGACACGCGCACGCGACAGGCGCAATTCCACGCTGCCGATCGCCTCCTTGCCCAACATGACGGGTGATGAAAAGCTTAAACCAGCATCGTTGGTCGAGTTGGCATTGCTGCGCGTCACCATGATTTTGCCTTCACGATTGCGTATGGTGACCTGCATGACATCCGGCAACAGCGTAATGCGATCCAGCAACGATTCCATGTTGGAATAGTCGTAGCCGACCAACATGTTGGCGACAGCTTCGGCGATCAGACCGGCACGCTCCTGCCCGGTTTGCACCATGTCATCCATGCTGCGCTGTTTTTCGGCATACACCCGAAAACCGCCGATAATTGAAAAGGCAGTTAGGATGCCGACGATAACCAGCAAAACCAGCTTCGCACTCAACCCCATACGTGGCGTCTTCATTTACCTGATCATATATATTTTACCCTGACAGACAGCACAGATCGGACCTGCGCCATCAACCACTCATGCATCCGCGCCTGATGAATTTTGGCAATCATACCAGCTCTTTGAAAAACACTGCACAGAATACCCTGCTCAGTTTGAGTTATGCCACGCATCGAAATTCTCTTCAGGATGATATATCCGGATCCGTTATCCTCGCATTCCAAGGCGCAACCTTGAACAGCAGCAACATACCCGGGATTGCCATCACCGCACACATCATAAAAAATTCTGACCAGCCCACAGATTCCACCAGCCAGCCGGTTGCAGCATTAGCAAAGGTGCGCGGCATCGCCATCAGACTGGTGAACAGCGCAAACTGCGTGGCCGTATAGGCGGGATGCGTGGTGCGTGCGATAAAGGCGACGAAAGCCACTGTGCCCAAGCCTACCCCCAGCGCTTCAAGACTGATCACTACAGCCAGCTGGGTACGCTCAAGTGCGCCGATCTCAGCGTGATGACCAATGGCAGCCAGCCACGCAAAGCCGAAGATCGCGAGTATCTGCACCACACCGAACAACCACAGCGCGCGATTGATGCCTATCTTTACCATCCACAACCCGCCCAGCATGCCACCTATGACAGACGGCCACAGACCTGCGTTCTTGGCGATCAGACCGATGTCCGTTTTTGAAAAACCCATGTCCAGATAAAAAGGCGTGGCAAGCGATGTACACATGCTGTCGCCCAGTTTGTAAAAAAGCAGAAAGGCCAGAATCAGCATCGCGCTACGCCATCCATTGCGCGCAAAGAATTCGTGAAAAGGCTCGACAATTGCTTCGCGTAGCGTCTTGGGTGGTGCAGCCCGATGTGGTTCATTGACCACCAGTGTCATCACGATACCGGGCAACATGAACAGCGCGGTGATGATGAACACTTTGTCCCAGGACATAAAATCGGCGAGGATCAGCGACAACGAGCCCGGCACCAGACCCGCAACACGATACGCGTTGACGTGCACTGCATTGCCCAGCCCGAGCTCATTATCCATTAGCAACTCGCGCCTATAGGCATCGAGCACAATATCCTGCGTGGCGCCCAGCACCGCCAGCAATGTGGCGCACCAGGCAATCGTGGATAACTGACTGGCTGGCGAGAAGCCACCCATGACAGCGATGACTGCGAGCAATCCGATCTGTGTCATCGCCATCCAGCCGCGCCGCCTGCCCAGCACAGGCAAGGCGTAACGGTCGAGCAACGGCGACCAGATGAATTTCCAGGTATAGGGAAACTGGATCAGCGCAAACAGACCGATAGTTTTGAGGTCCACATGCTCGCTGCGCAGCCAGGCGGGCAGCAAGTTGAACAGCAGATACAACGGCAGACCAGAGGAAAAACCGGTGAACACGCAAATCAGCATGCGCCGTGTGAAGAGCTGTTTGATAACGCTCATACGCTCCGCTGAAAACGATACACAGCCATACTGCCAAGCAGATTAGGCAACACGGCGACCTCTCGCCCGCCAGTCATCACGCGGCGCTCGAGGATATGTACGCGATGGCCATCGCAGAATTGTTCGAAATCGTGCAACGTACACAGGTGCACGTTGGGCGTGTCGTACCACTGGTAAGGTAGCTCGCGCGACACCGGCATATGGCCGCGCAACACGTCGAGGCGATTTTTCCAATGACCGAAGTTGGGAAAACTGACGATGCCATCACGTCCTACGCGCAGCATTTCCTGTATCAACGGTTCGGTGTGACGCGTGGCCTGCAGCGTCTGCGACAGGATGACGAAATCGAAGGCGTTGCTCTCGAAGCCGGACAAACCGGATTCCAAATCACCCTGGATCACATTCACGCCGTTGGCAATGCAGGACACGATGTTCGCATCGTTGATCTCCACACCGTAACCGCGCACCTTGCGCGTCTCCTTCAAGTAACGCAGCAGGCTGCCATCGCCACAGCCAAGATCAAGCACCGATGCGCCCTGCGGTATCCACGCGGCGATCGCGGCAAAATCCGGACGGGCAGCAGCGAGTTCGACAGAATCGTGGGCGCTCATGCGGCAAACTCCGTTGCAATACGTTCAAGATAAGTGCGCATCACCGCATGATAATGCTCATGCCGCATCAGAAACGAGTCGTGTCCGTGCGCAGAAGATATCTCGGCATAACTCACGTTGCGGTGGTTGTGCAACAACGTGTTGACGATCTCACGCGATCGATTCGGGGAGAAGCGCCAGTCTGTCGTGAACGACAGCACCAGAAAGTCCGCGCGTGCAGCAGCGAATGCCTTGTCCAGATTGCCATCGCAATCGCGCGCCGGATCAAAATAGTCCAGCGCCTTGGTCATCAGCAAATAGGTGTTGGCGTCGAAATACGCGGCGAATTTGTCGCCCTGGTAACGCAGATAGGATTCGATCTCGAATTCAATGTCGTAACTGTAACCGAGTTTTCCCGAGCGCAGGCTGCGTCCGAACTTGTCTGCCATCGCATCGTCCGACAGGTACGTGATGTGGCCCAGCATGCGTGCCAGACGCAGACCACGTGTCGGCACCACGCCGTGCTCATAGAAATTTCCACCGTGAAAATCAGGGTCGGTCAGGATGGCGTTACGCGCCACGTCGTTGAAGGCAATATTTTCCGCCGTCAGATGCGGTGCTGTGGCAATGGCCAACACATGCCGCACGCGATCAGGGTATGCCAGCGACCATTGCAAGGCCTGCATCCCGCCCAGACTGCCACCCATCACTGCGGCAAATTGCTCAATGCCGAGCCTGTCTGCCAGCCTCGCCTGCGACTCGACCCAGTCCTCCACCGTGATCACAGGGAAACTTGCGCCGTATGGCTTGTCGGTTTCAGGGTTGATCGAGGAAGGGCCGGTAGAGCCGTGGCATCCGCCGAGATTATTCAATCCGACGACGAAAAATATATTGGTATCAATCGGTTTACCAGGACCGATCATCGTGTCCCACCAGCCCACGTTCTTGGGGTCATCGGTATAGAAGCCAGCCACATGATGATGGCCGGAAAGCGCATGGCAGACCAGGATCGCGTTGGACTTGTCGGCATTGAGCGTGCCATATGTTTCGTACACCAATTCGTAACGTGGCAACACCGCACCGCTGCGAAAAACCAGCGGGGTTTCGAACATTGCGCGCTGCGCTGTGACGATGCCTACAGAATGACTCAAAGTCGCTCCAAAATAAAAACCCGTTAAGCGAATGCTAAAACGGGTCTCCTCGCTTTAGCTAGTATGTTTAAAGTGCCCCGCAAGCTGATGTCAAATCGGCACAGTGCGAAGTTTGTGCGTTTTATCCCCGGATGTCAACGTGACCGGCCATCACGCACAACAACCTGTGATACGATGAACCTCAAGCTGCCCTTGACTCGACACACAAATGAAAATCGGCGTTCCAAAAGAAATCAAAACGAATGAACACAGGGTTGCACTGATTCCGTCAGGCGTGGCCGCCCTGGTCGAAGCCGGGCATAGCGTGCTGGTTGAAAGCGGTGCAGGTCTTGACAGCGGCTTTGGCGATGAACAGTACCGTAACGCAGGCGCCCAACTGATTGCCGATGCAAGAACCATCTGGTCTGAAGCAGAGCTGATCGTCAAGGTCAAAGAGCCGATCCGCGCCGAATGGCCGCATTTGCGCGATGGACAAATCCTCTTCACCTATTTTCATTTTGCCGCCGACCTGGAACTGACCCTGGCACATCTTGATTCCGGTGCCATCTGCATCGCTTATGAGACAGTAGCACAACCAACGGGCGAGCTGCCCCTGCTCACACCCATGTCCGAAGTGGCAGGGCGCATGGCGGTACAGGAAGGCGCGAAATATCTGGAGCAGCAATATGGCGGGCGCGGCGTTCTGCTGGGCGGCGTACCCGGCGTAGCACCCGCGCACGTGCTCATCCTGGGCGGCGGCGTTGTCGGCAGCCATGCGGCGAGGCTTGCGGCGGGCATGGGTGCGCGCGTCACGATCATGGATGTGTCGCTTGCGCGTCTGCGTCATCTGGATGAAACGTTGCCTGCCAACGTACAGACGCTCTTCTCCAACCGTCTTAACCTGCTGGAACAATTGCCCGGCGCAGATCTTGTCATAGGCTGTGTGCTGATTCCGGGCGCTGCCGCTCCCCGCCTGATACAGCGCAGCGATCTGAAACGGATGCAGCAAGGTGCAGTGATCGTCGATGTCGCGGTAGATCAGGGCGGTTGCATTGAGACCACCCGCCCCACCACGCATGAAAACCCGATCTATGTCGTCGATGGCGTGATTCATTATGCGGTCGCCAACATGCCGGGAGGCGTGCCGCGCACTTCCACGCTGGCGCTCACCAATGCCACCTTTCCTTACTTGCTGCAACTGGCAAACAAGGGCTGGCAACAGACACTGCGCGATAACCCGGCGTTAAGACCTGGGTTGAACATCGCCCAAGGCAAGATTACATACCCCGCGGTGGCAGATGCTTTTGGCATGTCCTGCACCGTCCCTGAAAATTTCCTTTAACTGTCGCTCGCTGCAATCACGCTTGCTCGCTTCATCATCTTTGCGAACCATGTGGAGAGATTCGGATGAGCACTGCGCCAGTCGCGCTCGGGTTGACGCAAGTCGAGATAGATCAGCGCGCCTACCAGCGCCAAATCTGCCAGCGTAACGGACTCACCTTCGCACCACTCCTTGGAACCCAACAACCCGGCTGCATAATCCAGCGCATTTGAAATAGCCGTGTTGTGCAATTTCAGAACGCTCTCGTCCTGTTTATCATCCGCGCGCATGCGCTCGGTGCGCACCACCACTGCCGAATCCATCACGCCATCGGCCAATGCCTCCCAGCGTTTAACGCGCAGCCTGGCTATCGTGTCAGTGCGCGGAATCAGAATGGGCGTATCGTTCAACGTATCAACATAGTCCGCGATCACCGTGGAATCGAATACGCAAAAGCCGTCGTCCAAGATCAGCGCGGGAATGCGGCCCATCGGGTTGGCCTGCAACACCAGACTGCCCTGCGGTGGATCGACTACAAATTCATGGGCAATGTTTTTCTCCAGCAAAACCAGACGCGCTTTTCGCACGTAGGGGCTGGTTAAAGTGCCTATCAGTTTCATGATGATCTCCTTGTGGTTTGATCTGCGAATTTTCCCGCCGCCGCCTTGAACATCGCCAGCGTCCTGATTCTGGCTGCCGCATGATCGACCACCGGCGCAGGATAGGCCTGCCCGATGATCACCCCGCAACGCTGCTGCTCCACTTCAGGCATCAGCCACGGCGCATGTATCCATTTGTCATGGCACCTGGCAAGCTCCGGTACATAGCGTCGGATGAACCTGCCCTCCGGATCAAATTTCCCAGATTGCGTGACAGGATTGAAGATACGGAACCACGGCTGCGCATCACAGCCAGTTGAAGCTGCCCATTGCCAGCCGCCGTTATTGGCCGCCAGATCAAAATCCAGCA
>VFSW01001854.1_pt1 | contig 31981 bp, 25 predicted proteins | sample 5358111 | NCBI WGS metagenome assembly VFSW01 (sample SAMN11554181, study PRJNA540505) | mine drainage metagenome | isolation source: sediment from site ElyBrook_90M | place: USA: Ely Copper Mine, Vershire, VT | collected 2017
TAAGGAAAAAGTGGTGGCCGCATGAGGGACGGTTCTCACCCGGTTAAGAGTAGGAGTTGGCAGGAGGTTGGTCGATTCCCGGTGTCAGGCCGGCGGCGGGAAGCCGCGCCTGGGTTGACGAAGGCCGGCCAAGCCGGCCTGACCGCGCTAGGATCAGGAATCGTGGGACGTGTCGTCGTCTTGCATCGTATGCCATTCCCCGCATGAGTCGAGCGTATGGTGGTGGGCCTCCTGATCGCGGATGTAGTTTTCTACTCGTGCTACGCCGTCTTCGCTCACACTGAACGCGCCGTAAGCGCCCTGCCATTTGAACACGCCCGACGGCTCCTGGTGATTCAGCGCGTGGGAGGAGGCGCCTTTGACTTCGCCAACCAACATTGCTGGCGCGATTCCCGGTGGCAATCGCACAAGCAGATGCACGTGATCGGCAACGCCCCCAGCGCCAACGGAGTAGTCCCTAACTCATGACATTTCGCCAGAATGACAGGATAAAGGTGCTCGCGTCGTGCTGGTGTGATTGTCGGTAGGCGATCCCACGTCGTCCACACATAATGGATATAGATTTTCGATTGTGAGCGCCTCGGCATCTTTCTCCCCAATGATCATCGACATTGCGGTTAGGCCGGCTTGGCCGGTCGCACCGGTCGCACCGGCCTTCGTCAACCCAGGCGCGGGTTTACCCGCTGGCCTTGCGATGCCCGACGAACGTGACGCTCTCCGGCACGCCCGGCCCGTTGGGGATGATCGTGAGCACGGATGGCGGTGGTGGCAAAGACATCGCTCGTCCCCCCTATCCCCGCAGATCGGCGCTCAGGATCGCCGGCAGATCGGCGATGGGCACGCGCCGCTGCTCCGTCGTGTCGCGGTCGCGGATCGTCACCTGCTGGTCTTCCAGGCTATGGAAATCGACCGTGACGCAATAGGGCGTGCCGATCTCGTCCTGGCGGCGATAGCGCTTGCCGATGTTGCCGCCGGTCTCGTCATATTGCGTCAGCCCGACGTGGCGCAGATCGCGGCGAATCTCTTTGGCCAGCGCGACGAGCGGCTCTTTTTTCGACAGCGGCAAGACGGCTACCTTGACCGGCGCGATATTTTTGGCGAAGCGCATCACCACGCGCTTCTCGCCGTCCACCACGTCCTCGCTATACGCCTCGCAGAGCAGCGCCAGCGCCATGCGGCCCACGCCGACGGAGGTCTCGACGACGTAAGGAACGTAGCGCTTGTTGGCCTGATCGTCGAAATACGTCAGATCTTTGCCCGAAAACTCGGCGTGGCGGCGCAGGTCGAAATCCGTGCGGTTGTGGATGCCCTCCATCTCTTTCGAGCCGAAAGGGAAGTCGTAATAGATGTCCCACGCGGCCTTGGCGTAATGCGCCAGCTCGTCGGGGCCGTGCTGGTGCCAGTGCAGGTGGTCCATATTCATGCCCACGGCGCGATACCAGCCCCAGCGGATCTCGCGCCACTGCTCGAACCACTCGTCCTCGGTGCCCGGCTCGACGAAGAACTGCATCTCCATCTGCTCGAACTCGCGCGTGCGAAAGATGAAATTGACCGTCACGATCTCGTTGCGAAAGGCCTTGCCGACCTGGGCGATGCCAAAGGGCACGCGGCGGCGCATGCTCTGTTGCACGTTGTGGAAGTTGACGTAGATGCCTTGCGCCGTCTCTGGCCGCAGATAGACGATCGAGTTGTCGTCGGCGACCGGCCCGAAATTCATCTTGAACATCAGGTTGAACTGGCGCGGCTCGGTCAGCGTGCCCTTGGCCTCGCAGTTGGGGCAGACGTCATAGCCGATGCCCAGCTTTTCTTGATCTTCGCGCAGGTGGTCGGCGCGATAGCGCTCTTGGCAATTCTTGCAGTCCACCAGGGGATCGTTGAAGCCGGCCTCGTGGCCCGACGCCTGCCAAACCTGGCGCGCCATCAAGATGGCCGAATCGAGACCCACCACGTCGTCGCGGTCGCGCGTCATCGCCTCGTACCACGCGCGCTTGATGTTGCCCACCAGCTCGACGCCCAGCGGACCGTAATCCCACGCGGCCTGCAACCCACCATAGATCTCACTGCCCTGAAAGATAAACCCGCGCCGCTTGCACAGCGAGACGATATCTTGCAAGCGGGCCGATTCCGAATCCTGACTCGCTTCTACGCGCTTACTCACTGCTTTTCTACTCCTTCGCCGGGGCCGCCAAACGCGCACCGCATGATGTAACCCCATATTCTAGGCAGCCGATTTGTGAATTGTCAATGCGCCACTCTCTGTCTCTCAGGATTTTTACCAAGTCGCCAAGAACGGACCACGAATTACACGAAGAAGAAAGAAGCACACGAAATTTCGCGTCCGTTCCGCCGTCCAGCGCAGCGCAGACTTTCATGTTCTCTGTGTCTCGTCCCTTTGACCGGGAACTTGGCAGAAGCCCTGCCCTGTAGTTACACATCACCTGAACATTCTCGTCTTATGCTCTCCCGCCAAAAATATCAATTTTCTTCATATGTGATATTGATCATATTGACTTTATTAAAGTTATCAGGTATCATTGCATGCGAAAGGGGGAGCGTGGTCGATGAGCATCCTCTTCGGTACAATCGGGTATCATAACGCTCATAAGGAGGAGCATTGGCCGATGCCATTCATCCGTGAGACATGCCCGATTTGTGGCGGCCAGCTGACCATCGTGCATACCGAGTGCCAGGACTGCCATACGCAGCTCACCGGCAGCGCGGCGACCCTGGCGGCGACCCCCGCGCCGGCGGCGAGCGACGATGTGGGCAAATATGGCGCGCTGGCTCGCCTGACACGCGATCAACTTGAGTTCGTCGAGACGTTTTTACGCGCGCGCGGCACCATCAAGACCGTCGAGGGCATGCTGGGCATTTCTTATCCCACCGTGCGCAGCCGCATCGACGACATTCTGGCCGCGATGGGCCTGTCGCCCACCGACGAGCGCGCGTCGGGCGAGATGCGCCGCGAGCAGCGTGACATTCTGGCGGATCTCGCCGAGGGACGCCTTACTCCCACCGAGGCGCACGAGCAATTGCGCCAGGCTCGTGCCCGGACGGAAGAAGAGGAGAGCTGAGCCGTGATGGAGCCTGTGCCGCCGGTGTCGCCGGCGCTGACCCGCCCCGATGCGCTGCGCGACGTGCGCGGGCGCTACGAGCGCGGCGAGATCAGCTTCGAAGCGTTTCGCGAAGCCTTTGACGCCCTGCTGAAATCCAGCACGCCGGCGGAATGGCGAGAGATTGTCGATCGCTTGCCGGTAGCGAGCCAGAACCCACTGGCCGACCTCGACGCGCACGTGCGCGTGACTGAGGCTCTCGCGACAGAGGAACCGCCCCTGCCGGGCTTTCGCGCCTTTGTCGCCATCATCGGCGAGGCGAATCGCACCAGGCGGCCGTTTCGCCTGGCGCGCACATCGCTGGCCTGGGCGACCATCGGCGAGGTCAAGCTCGATCTGACCCTGGCTGAGCTGCCCACCAACGGCACCTTATGGATCTTCGCCGCCGTCGGCGAAGTGGTCATCTCTGTGCCGCGCTCGGTCGCCGTCACTGTGCGAGGCGGCGCCGTCATCGGCGAGCTGCACGCGCTGGGCGAGAGCTATGCCGGCATCGTGTCATTCGGCCACGAGGCCAGCACGGGCAGCCGTGCCGCGACCCAGCCCACGCGCCACCTCACCATTAACGCGCTGGCCATCGTCGGCGAGATCCAGGTGCGCTATGTCGACGATCCGGTCATGCCGCAAAAGAGTGCCGCCGGCGAGATTGAATCGCTTCCTCACCGCATGGGATGAGGAACTGTCGCGGGCACCGAGTAGAGCGCGGCGAATCCGCGAGGAGAAAAAATGCTATGACAGCGCAATCCGAGACGGGCGCGATCGCTCTCGGCCAGATTGGGGGCGATCTGCGCGTGCGTCCCTGGCACGGTGATGCGTCTGGCGCCTGGCGCGCGCGCTTCGTCACCGACGACGGCGGCGAGCGCGATCTCATCCCCGGCGGCCTGCCCGCCGACGGGATGGGCGACGCGGATCTGTATATCTCAGGCCCGCTCGATCTGACCATCGCCGGTGTCAGCGGCGATCTCATTGTCATGCGGTTCGACGGCGCGATGCTGGCGATCGGCGAGGTGAGCGGCGACATGCTGCTCGACAACGTGCGTGGCACGGCGCGCGTCGGGCGGGTGGCCGGCGACGCCAACGTGCGCGATTCGGGCACGATCGTGTGCGACGATGTCTCTGGTGACCTGCGCGCGCAATCCGTGGCGGATCTCACCGCTGGGCAGGTGTCGGGTGATGCCGCCATCCTCGGCGCGAATCGTTGCGTGCTGCGCCGCGTGAGCGGCGATCTGGTGGCCAGCAACGTCAGCCAGCACTTCAGCGCGTCTGAGGTCTCTGGTGACGCCCGGCTGCGCCAGATGTCGGGCCTGGCGGAGGTCCTGTCGGTCGCCGGCGATCTGGCGGCCCAGCACCTGACCGGCGGCATCAGCGCCGTCGTGGCGGGCGAAGCGTATATCGAGACGGCGCTGGCCCCCACCGTGAGCTATACCGTCACGGCGGATTCCATCGTGCTGCGCGTGCGGGGGCCGATCAGCGCGCAATTCGTCGCCCAGAGCGAGGGCGGCGTCATTCACACCCACCTGCCGCTAGCCGTTGAGCGCCATCGCCAAAATCTGGTCGGCGTCATCGGCAAGGGCGAAGCGATGGTCACGCTCAACAGTCGCGGGGGCGACATCATCCTGGATGCCGCTGGCGCGACCGTTGACGATGACCCCGAAAATCTTCATCCCCATCATGGCGGCCGCCGGCCCTTCAAGGTGCACGTCGAGCACGGCCCCGAAGGTGCCCGCGTCAACATCGATGGACTCGATGATTTCTTGGCACGTGTGCCATTTGGAGGAGCGTTTGGTATGTCGAACAACAATCCCGAAATGCAAGATCTCGAAGCCCAGCTCAAAGAGCTGAGCGACCGCACGACCCGCGCCGCGCGCAAAGCGGCGGAAAAAGCCAAAGAGCTGAGCGCCCGCGCGGCGGCGCGCACTCGCGAAGCCGACTGGGAGACGTATGCCCGCCATCTGCGCACCGCATTCGAGCAGGTGTCAACCGAGCTGTCGTCCGCCTTTCGCGAGATCGTCGCTGAGTTTCAATCGCCGCCGACGACCGGCGCTCCGCCCAGTGGCGGCGCGGCCAAAAGCGCGGCCCAGCGCATCACCATCGATCAGGACGAGACGGCCTCGCCGTCAAGCGCCGCGACGGCCCCCCAACAGCCCGCCGCAAGCTCCGCGACCAGCGACGCCGAGCGCGCGGCCCGCCGCCGCGCCATCCTGGAGCAGCTGCGTGCCGGCGATCTGACGCTGGAAGAAGCCGAGGAGCGCCTGAAAGATGCGTAGGCCTCCTTCACGCCGCGCGTGAGATCAGATTTCCTTCCTCTGCCTGCTCGCTGAGCGGGGTGGGCGCACGATGCGCTTGCCCCGCTCTCGATCATCGCCTCACGGCGCGCCCGCGGTGATGTCGAGCGCCCAGGCGGCCAGGGCCGGCACACCCGCGCGCAGCTCCGCGAAAAAGGGATCGTCGGTGACGCCTGACAGATAGCGCTTATAGCTGCCCTCCAGCAAGATCGCCATCTTCCACACGGCCAGCGCGCGATAGAATGCCAGGGCGTTGGGTGCGAAAGCGTGCCCCGTTTGCGCGGCATAGCGATCGACGATCTCGGCGCGCGTGGGAAAGCCGTCTTCCTCGGTCAGACGCCAGGCGCTCTCAGCTTGCAATGCCGGGGGCGGGTCGCCCGCCTCGCGCCAGAAAGTCAGCAGATAGCCGAGATCCGCCAGCGGATCGCCCAGGGTGGACATTTCCCAGTCGAGCACGCCAGCGACGCGCACGGGCAGTCCGGCGGCGTACATCACGTTGTCGAGCCGGAAATCGCCGTGGACGATCGTGGCCGGCGGCGACACGGGCACGTGCGCGGCCAGCCAGGCGGTCACGGCGTCGAGCGCGGGGATGTCGCGATTGCGCGCCCCGTCGAGCTGCGTCGCCCAGCGGCGCACCTGCCGCTCCAGGTAGCCCTCCGGCTTGCCAAAGCCTTCGAGTCCAGCCGCGTGCCAGTCCACCTGGTGCAGCCGGGCGAGCACGTCCACCAGGGTGAGGCCGATGGCGCGGCGCGTGTCCGGGTTCGCCGCCCAATCGGGCGTCTTGAAGCGCAGCACCGTGCCGTCGAGCGCCTGCATGACGTAGAAGGGCGCGCCGATGACGCCGGCTTCGTCACACAGAAGGAACGGTCGCGGCACCGGCACGTCGCTGCCGATCAGCGCCGCGAGCACGCGATATTCGCGGGCGACGTCGTGCGCGGTGGGTAAATAGTCGCCCAGCGGCGGGCGGCGCAACACCCAGCGGCTGGCTCCGCGCCAGACAAAAAACGTCTCGTTCGAATGGCCGCCGCGCACGCGAAAGGCGCCGAGCGGCTGGCTGGCGTCGTACTCAGGGACTCGTGCGGCGAGATGCGCGTCCAGATAGGGCGCGAGCTGGTCGGGGCGCAAGAGCGCGCGCACGTCGTCGCGATCGATCTGATCCGGCGTCTCGCTCATGCCAGGCCCCCCGTCGCCTTTTTGGTGCCGTGGCCCGCGCGCGCCGCCTTGAGCACGTTGCGCGCGATGACCATGCGGTGTATCTCGCTCGGCCCGTCATAGATGCGGGCAGCGCGGGCGTCGCGATAGAAACCCTCGAGCGGCGTGTCGCTGGAATAGCCCAGCGCGCCGAAAATCTGAATGGCGCGATCGACGATGCGCCCCAGCGCCTCGGCGACCTGCACTTTGACCATCGAGACTTCCTGGCGATAGTCGCCGCCCGTCTCGATCAGCCAGGCGCAGTGCAGCACCATGAGCCGGCACGCATACAGATCCAGCGCGGAGTCGGCGAGCATCCACTGCACGGCCTGGCGCTCGGCGAGCGGCGCGCCGAACGTTTCGCGCTCCAGCGCGCGATTGGCGGCCAGATCGAGGGCGCGCTGGGCCATGCCGATCCAGCGCATGGCGTGGGCGAGTCGCGCGGGGCCAAGCCGCGCCTGGGCCAGCACGAAGCCCTGGCCGACGCCGCCGAGCATGGCGCTGTCAGGCACGACGCAGTGCTCGAGCCGCACCTCGCAGTGGCCGCCGGGCGCGTGCGTGCCCATGACGGGGATCTCGCGGAGGACGCGCCAGCCGGGGTTGCCGGCATCCACCAAAAAGAGGGTCATGCCCTGCTGTGGCTTGACGGTGGGGTCCGTCAGGGCGACGACGATGGCGAAGGCCGCCCCCGCCGCGCCGCTGATGAACCATTTCTCGCCGTCGATGACCCACTGATCGCCGTCGCGCACGGCGCGTGTCTTGAGGCCGGCGGCATCCGCGCCTGCCGCCTGCTCGGTCATGGCGAAGCACGAGCGCACCCGCCCCTCGGCCAGCGGGCGTAGATAGCGCTCGAGCTGATCCGTGTTGCCCGCGTGCAGCAAGAGGTGCATATTGCCTTCGTCAGGGGCGGCGGCGTTGATGACCAGCGGCGCGATGGGGGTGGCGCCGACTTCCTGGCTGACGAGCGCCATGCCCAGAGGTCCCAGGCCCAACCCGCCCCACTCGCGCGGCAGGTGCGGATTCCATAGCCCCAGCTCGCGGGCGCGGGCACGCAGGCGATCGAGCAGGGCGTAGTCGATGTCGTCGCCTTGCGTCTCGGTCGGCAAGATCTCGTCGCGCACGAAAGCCGCGAAGCGCGCGCGCACCTCTTCCAGCTCTGGGGGAATCGTGAAATCGATCATCGACTTGCTCGCTTCCTGCTCGCGCGACGAAAGGGATCCGCGCGCGGCTAGTGCTGGCTGGCCTGATATTGCGCGTAGCCGGTCAGGCCATTCACTTGATAGAGGGCGGTGACGGGGTCATTCTGGCCTTGCACGCACGACGGCACCGTAAACGTCATGGGGGTCGTCTGGTCAGTGCCGTTGGCGTCGAGCGTCACGGAGCCGACAGGCTGGGTGACGTTGCCGAGCGTGCAGCCAAAGCCGAAATCGAGCGTGACGAGGATCAGCGTGGCGTTCGCCTGTTGTGGTTCCGTCGTGAAGTTGCTGAGGGTGCCCTGCTGGCCGGCGACCCATTTATTTTGCTGCGCCTGCACCTGCACTTGCGAGGCGAGCGCGGTCCCCGTCGGTGTGGGCGACGGCGGCGGCGTCGCGGTGGGCGTGCCGGGCAGCGGCGAGGGGATCGCGGTCACCGTCGGCGGGGGCACGGTCGTCGTCGCGACGGGGATCGGGGAGGGCACCGAGCCGTCACCGCCGGGAGTGTAGGCCGGAATGGGATGTGACTGGGAGGGGTTGGCGCCACCAATAGCTTGCTGAAAGTTATTTCCGGCTGACGACTGACTGTTGGAGGGCAAGATCGCGCCCACCCCCGATGCCACCAGGCCGGAGATGCCACAGATGAAGACGAGCGCCAGCGCGACGCCGATCAGGCTCCAGGTGGTGCGAAAAGTGGAGGAGGTCTCCCAGCGGTTTTGAAACCACTCGAAGAACCGCTCGAGGTTCTTTTGCCAGCGTTGCAGCATGCGTCAATCTTCCCCACATATTCCTACTCGCAGCGGCATTGTAGCAGGGAACGAGGGAAACGACAAGGGCCGATCGGACCCTGGGGGCGCGATCGGCGTGGCGCCCGCTTTTGGGTGAGGATGGGGCAACGCGAGATCTCGCCGTCACCCCCTACAAGCCACACAGCGGTTCGCTAGCGTCCCAGGTTTTGCTGGCCGAGCGAGCGGTTTTGCATCGCGACCGTGTTGTTGGGGTCCAGCGCCAGGGCGCGATCGGCGGAATAGACCGCCTCGGCGTAGCGGCGCAGGTTGACGAGCGCGACCGCGCGATTGGCCCAGGCCAACGCGTCGTTGGGGTTGAGCGAGAGCGCGCGGTCGGCGGCGACGAGAGCCTCATCGTTGCGCCTCAGGTTGATGAGCGCGCCCGCGCGGTTCGTCCACGCCAGCGCGTAATTAGGATTGATAGCGAGCGAGCGAGCGACCGATTCGAGCGATTCCTGATAGCGTCCGAGATTCATGAGCGCGCCCGAACGATTGATCCAGGCGATGTTGTTCGCCGGATCGATCTGGATGGAGCGCTCGGCGGCCATGATGGCCTCTTGAAAGCGCCCCAGATTGAAGAGCGCGCCCGAGCGGTTAGCCCAGACCATCGCGTCGTTGGGGGCGAGCGCCAGCGCGCGATCGGTGATGACGATCGCTTCGGCGTCGCGGCGCGACAACACCATTGCTCCGGCCTTGCTCGTCAGTGCCGAGACGTTGTTGGGGTCAAAGCCCAGGGCGCGGTCGGCGGCGGCGATGGCTTCATCCTGGCGGCCAAGCTCGACGAGCGCGCAGGCTTTGCCCGTCCAGCCGGCGCCGTTATAGGGATCGACGGCCAGCACGCGATCATAGGCCGAGAGGGCTTCGGCGTAGCGTCTTTGGGCGATGAGGGCGTTGCCGCTGAGCAACAGGTCGTCGATCGATTCGGTGGGTGTCGGGGCGAATGCCGCCGGACTCTGGCCGAGCGGCGCGAGCTGCAATGCGGCGAGCACGCGGCGCGCCGCTTCGACAGAGGGGAACGGCTGGAACTGTGGCGCCTCGACGCGCTTGAAATCCTCGATGAAAAGCCAGCCGTTGAAATCATCGGGCGAGATGGCGCCGGCGGTCACGGGCAAGATGATGCGGGTGCTGTCGCGCTGATACAGGTTGAATGCCCATTTGGCCTCATTCTTGACCCATGAGGATTGCAGCGCGGCTTTCGAGAGAATGACGACGAACACGGGTCGCTGCACCAACTCGCGCTGCACGACGTCGATGAGCTGGCCAGAGCCGAGATTGTGCTCGTCGTACCAGATATCGACATCGGTGGTGCGCAGCGTGTTGACGAATTCGCGGCAATAGGCGTCGTCCTGATGGCTGTGGCTGACGAAGATGCGAACTGCGGTCACGGCTCTTTTCTTCTCCTATTCTGGCTGACGGGCGATGTTCGTTTGCCGTAGTATAGCACAAGAGCATAGAGGGTAATGATATGATGGGAATACGATGCCACGAAAGAAACGCGATATCCGGCGCGACTATCGCCAGGCGGGATTCTCTGAACGCCACGGGAAAGGCGATCACATCATCTTCTGGCACCCGCTGGTGAAAGATAATTTCGCGGTAGACGGGCATGATGGTGATGACGCGAAGCCGTATGATGAAAAGAACTTCGCAAAGCACTGGAGGCGTTGCGAGAGGCCCAAAGGAGGCAGCAACCATGAATCCATCTACTCAACATTATTCGCTCGTTATTGAATGGAGCGATGATGATCAGTGCTATCTCGTCAAGTCTCCGGAATGGGCTGATCAATATTCAGGACCAATCGCAGAAGGAAAGACCATCGCAGAGGCAGCCAGGCGCGGGCAGAATGCCCTCGAAAACATGATCGAACTGGCAAAGGAAAGAAGCTTGCCATTGCCAGTGCCACACATCTCTCAGACGGCCTGATCGACATGGCAATCATTACGTCAGGTGCAAGCATGGCTTATGGGGCGAAGAGATCGGCGGGTAAGTCGCTGGAAGACCTGGACATTGGTTGCTTCGGCAGAACCACCTGAAGGCTGATCTTTCAGAGAGGATAGCAACCATGCGATTAACAGAAGCAATAATACAGAACGGTTCCGCAACAATCAGCGGTCAGAAATACATTTCATCAATAGTAGGACTTTCGCGCTGGGCGAGGTCGCCGGGGAAAGATTGATAATAATCTTGCCCCGGCTCGAGAAACGAAGCCCTCCGGGCTGCTGCCGGGGATGAGTGCCAGCCCCGTCATACCTGTCTGCCTGAATCCAGGGATGCCGAGCGAAAGTCCTAGAATATGTCAACAACCGCATAGGCTAAAGCCAGAGCGGCTTGTCACTGGCCCTTTCGACACACGATCCAGGGACCGCGACCATCGGCTGATTGACCGCAGCCGTGTGGATTCTTCATCCAGCGAGAGTGCCTCGCCGACAAACTGTTGCTCCCCGTGGGAGTGCCTTGCGGACAAACCGTGAACTCTCAGAAACACGATAGCGCATCCGTTCGTGGATGTCAAGCAGCAAGAAAGGACGGGCCGCCTGCGGGCGGGTGGTGTTTCCTCCGCTTGGGCTGAAGCCACAGCGGTTTCCACGCCACAATCTCAATGAATATGGGGCATGGCTCGTGATGAGCCATGCCCCATGATTGATCGCTTCCCCTCCCCATCGGGACGGAGAGGAGGTAGTGTGTGAGAAACGTCCTTAGCTGGCGAGCAGCGAGACATCGTCCAGATAGATTTCCGTCCCACCGCTGCTGCCGGTGGTGCCCTCAAAGATGACCGCCAGCGTCGTTCCCGGCTGTGCCTGCAAGGCGGCTGAGACATTCGCCGTCATCTGGGCATAGGCGTTGTTGGCGTTGCTGTTGCAGGCGCTCTGCGCGGTGGCGAGCGGCGAGCCGAGCGTGCCGTCTTGATTGACGGGATCGATCGTCACCGTAAATGTATCCGTGCAGCCGCTGGTGTTGTTCGTCGCCATGTACCAATAGTAGGAGAGCGAGAGTGACGTTGCCCCCTGCGGCACCTGGAAGGTTTGCGCCAGAATGTCGTCACAGCTGGCATAGCCGCAGAAAGCCGCGTTGTATGAGCCTGAATGCGGATTCGAGGTGTCGATCAGCTCATAGTTGCCTGCTGATTGCTCGATCCACGGGCTGGTGCCATTCTCGAAGCCGTTGTTGGCGAGCAGCTCTTGCCCCGCGCCGGTCGGGCCGGGTATTGGCGTGCCACCCCCCGCTGTGGGTGACGGGATGGGTGTGCCGCTCCCCGGTGTGGGTGACGGGGTGGGCGTGCCCGTCGGCGGGGTTCCCGTCGGCGGCGTGCCGGTGCTCGTGGTCGCGAGCGCCTGCGCCAGCGCGCTGATGTCGGGCGAGCCCCAGCCAGTGGCCAGATCATAGCCCGGACCGGCGTTGTAGTTGAGGTTATTGCCCTGGGTCACGTCGTGGAAGGCCGACGGTTGCGCCTTGCCCACCGCGTACAGGGCGGGATTCAGATTGCCCTGAGGCCCTTTGAGCGATTGATCGAAAAGAGCCGCCGCGCCGGCCCACAGCGGAGCAGCCGCGCTCGTGCCGCCGACGACGTTGTCGCCGGAGCACCCCTGCGCCCCTGAGGCCGAGCAATAGATGTCATAGCCGGTGTTGTGGTCGGCGTCCGCTGACACGTCGGGCACGAAGCGCCCGCTCTGGCCGCTCGCCCCGGGAGGATTCAATCCCGCCTGCCAGCTGGGCTGGGTGAATTGCTGGCTGATGCCGCCGCCGCCGCCCGCGCCGTTCTGGGTGTTTTGCGTGCAGGTCGGGTCGGTGCACGACCACGCTGTCTCGCTGCCATAGCTGCCGTCGCTATTGAGCGTGAGGGTGGTGCCGCCGACGCCGGTCACGTTCGGGTCGTCCGCCGGGTTATCGACGGCGAGGTTGTTGTCGCCGCAATCATACGCGCCGGCATCGCCCGCCGCCGCGAAAAAGCTGATGCCCTCAGCCGCTCCCTGTTGCAAGGTTTGATCGAGCGTCTGCAATTCCTGGCTGCCGAGCGACGGCTCGCACAGGCCCCAGCTGATGCTCACGATCTTGGCCTTGTCGTCGTTGACGATCTGGCTATAGACATCGTTGATGCCCTGATTGTTGTTTGGTCCCTCATAGACCAGCTCGGTCGCCTTAGGCGCCACCGCGATGGCGTTTTCGAGGTCCAGCTCGGCCTCGATGGTGCCGTTGTCGATCTGGGCGCCGCCATCCACCTGAATCGTCTGCGGCGTGGTGGTGCTCAGGCCGAACTCTTGCTCGTAATGCTGGATGTCAGACGCTTGATAGTCCGACAATTCCAGGAAAGCGATCGTCTGGCCGCTGCCGTTGATGCCTTTGGCATAGAGCGGGCTGGCGTCATACGCTTTTTGCGTGACTTGCGGCGTGAGTCCGCCATTTGATGGGGCGGCTGCCACGCTCACGCCAGGAGCATATCTGCCGAAATTGTCGAGGCCGCTGATATTTTGCACCAGACCGGCCAGCGGTCCGCTCACCCCCGGATTGCTCACGGGGCCGTAATACGTCTGGCCGTGATAGGTGTATTGGTGCAGCTGCACGTGAAAGGCCGTCTCGATCGTGCTGACCGTGCCGCTCACTTTGATGAACTGGTTCGAGGTCGAGACTCCGGCAACGGTCAAGCCACTGCTTGTCAGATAGCTCGACACCTCTTGCACCGTCTGCGTGGTGGGGCCAAACTGCTGGCGGTATTGATCCGGTGTCAGCCAGCTATGATAAAACGGTGATTGTGAATCGTACAGATTCGCCAGCAGCTCGTGCAGCGCGGTCTGATTGCGCAACGGCAGCGCAATCGTCAGGTTGAGCTGGTCCGACGGATTTTTCGCGCCGATGTCTTTCGCCTGCTGCATCACGGCGGGGCGTTGGCCCGACAGCGTGACAATCGCGGAAGTCGCCCGGTGAAAGAGCGATTTGGCGATGCTGCTGGGGCTGCATGCCGCTAACAGGACGACAATCGCCACGCCAGCGACAGCTATCGCCGGCGGACTCCATCGGTGTGCGCCTTTTGTCATCAATGCGTCTACTCCCTTTCAGATGGCCGCGCCACGCGATGAGTGACAGCGGATCCTGTATACGGAAAGCCTAGCAGCGCGGCTTGGCAAGTGTCAACGTGTTTGGGGCCACACTTAAAGTGTCATCAGCGTCACACATGGCTTGCGCGCATGGCGGCAATGCCGCCTGTAGCGTCATGAAAAAAGATTGGCGTTAGCTCGCTTACTGAGGAGCGCGAAGACACGTGGCAAAAAAACTTACATGTGGCTGATGGGAGCATCTTCGCGAAAGGATGTCGCGCAGATTGATACGGATCTTGCGCGACCTCTCGTAGCCAGGGTCTTGAGGTGGGAATGATCCTTCAATTCGTTTTAGCTGCGAAGGCAGGCTTGGTGATCGAAGCCGCAGCTTCCAGCCGCCGGGGAGGAGCGAGAGATCATCGCGCGGCAGCCACCATTTCCTTTCACAGGTCGAGATCCTCGATCACGACGACGCGGTCCGGCAGAGTGAAGGCGACCTGATAGTGGCCGGGGGCCAGCGGGCCAAGCGTGAAAGTGCCAAACTCCGCCTCGGTCTCGGCCACACGAGCGGGGGAGGCGCTGGCGAGCGAGAGCGCGGCGATCGGCAGGCTTGCGCTCATGATTTCAGGCGACGAGGCGGCACTGATCAGCCCGTCGAGAGTGCGGCTGCCGTCTGTCGCCGGCGAGCCGTCGGCGTCGCGTATCGTGATCATGACATCCTCAATGGCATAGGTGCGCAGGGGCATGGCATCATCCGCGCCGCGCAAGCGCACGGCCAGCGCCGGCTCGCCCACCTCTGGCGGCACCAGCGCGGCGATCAGCCGGCGCACCGCCGCCACCGCCCGTTGGGCCGGTCCTGGCCCGTACCACGCCAGCAGCGGATCGTCCTGAGCGAGCGCCTGTCGCGTCAGCGCCACCTCGTCGCGGCAGCGCGAGCAACCGGCCAGATGCGCGTCGAGCGACGCTCGCGCCGCGCCGTCAAGCGTGCCGGCCACATAGGCGTCGATGGTCGTCACGTCGGGGCAATCAAAGCGAGAGAGCCGCTGATTCATCCGCGCAAGGGCGCTGGTCATTATCTTTACCTCGCTGGCGCAGGCGTCACACCGCGCGATATGCTGGCGCAGCGCGCCGTCGCTGCCCTCCGGGTCTGTCACATAGCCAGCCAGCGCGCCCGCCGGCACAGCTTGAGGATCAATGCATGGCATTGCCGCTCACGGCTCCTTTCCGTTGACTTCCCCGATGCTGTGGGATATCTAACCTTTTTCCGTGACCGGCCACGTTGCGCGATCGCCGTGATCAACGCCGCTCCCCAGCGAGTGCGCGGCACTCATCACCCCCTCATGGAGAGGAACGACGTGCTCCGCCTTTTTTAGGTATTTTTCCACAGCAGAGCATGCTCTGACGGAACGAATCATCAGATGACGCGCTCCGTCACACAGTGATCACGATCATCATACGTTATGAGAGCGGCGGCGCGCAATGAGAGGGGTGACACGCTGAGCCGTCATGGGCGAAAGCGACGGCGCAGGCGCTCGACGACATTCGCCGAGCAGCGCCGCACGTCGTGGATGGTGGGGAACTCGTCGGGAAACAATTCGGGAACCTCGCGCGGCTTATAGCCCTCGATCCACAACAAGCGCGCCAGGTGACGCTCTTGCGCCGTGTTGAGGCACTGCTCGACGAGCTGCCACAGCTCAGCGGCGCTCATCTCGTCGATCACCGGCTCCAGGGGGTCGGGCGCGGGGACATCAGGGATGGGGTCGAGCGGCAACGGCTCGCGCCGCGTCGCGCGGGCCGCGTCGAGCATCGCCGAGTTGACGCAGCGCCGCAAAAAGCTCAGCGCCTCGGGCAGCGACGAGACATCGATGGGATGATTGCGATTCGACTGATAGAGCCGCGTAAACGCCTCTTGCACGTAGATGTCGGGATCTTCGCGGCGCAAGATGGTGGGCGCGGCGGGGTGCGTCACGACCCAGCGGCGCACGTCGTGATAAAAACACTCGTGTAGCGCCGCCCACGCTTCATCGGTATTCGTAGCGAGCGCGCGGTGAATGATCTCGAGGCAAAAGCGCGGGTCGGCTTCTTCGCGGCTGCGAAATTTGGCGCGCTCGTTGTCGCACTGGGTGGTGAGCGACGTGAGGGGCAGATCCGTCACCTGATGGTCATGGCCTGACATCGAGTGGCCCCCTCCCTGATACGTCTGCAACGCCCCGTCGCGACATCTGATCTTTCCAAGCATACTATCATGCTTGCGTGGCAAACTGTCAAGTATTTCCCGACACGCCATGTGGTCCGGTGCGCTTGACGGCGCCGCGCGTCGGGCATATGCTACACCCTGAAAGCCGCAAGGAAATCGAGAAAGCACGAATGTCTCGCAAGCAAACGGGAATCCTGGTGACGCTGCTGCTGGGCGTTTTCATGGGGGCGCTCGATATCTTCATCATCGCCCCCGCCCTGAGCGCTATTCAGTCCGGACTGCACGTCACGCCCCGGCTGGTCACGTGGACCATCACCGCGTATACGCTCGTGCTGGTCGTCAGCCAGCCGCTGGTCGCCAAGCTCTCCGATCTCTATGGCCGCCGGTGGATCTATTGCGCGTGTGTGACGCTCTTTGGGGCCGGGTCGCTGCTGTGCGCGCTCTCGCACGGCTTCGCGCCATTCATCGTCGGGCGCTCGGTGCAGGCGGTGGGCGCGGGCGGCGTGCTGCCGGTCGCCAGCGCGGTCGTGGCTGACGTCTTCCCTGAGGAGAGGCGCGGCGCGGCGCTGGGGATCATCGGCTCGGTCTTTGGCCTGGCCTTCCTGTTGGGTCCGATCATCGGCGCGGTGCTGACCGCCGGCTTGCGCATCGGCGGCGTGACGACCGACTGGCACGGCCTTTTCGTCGTGAATTTGCCGCTGGCTGCCCTCATCATCCTGCTGGCCGCGCGCACGCTGCCCGCCGGGGCGCCACGCCTGCGCGCCGGCTTGCGCTTCGACTGGGATGGCGCGCTGCTCTTGGGACTGGCGCTCTTTTGCGTCATCTTCGGGCTGTCGCGGGTGAGCTTCCTTAGCTTTGGCGCGAACTTCACCGGTCAGGCCGCCGTGCCGCTCGTGCTCATCGGCGTCGCCACGCTCGTGCCTTTCTGGCTCAACGAGCGCGAGGTCGCGGACCCCATCGTCGATACGCGCGCTTTCAGCCGGCGGCAGCTCGTCATCGCCATGCTGCTCAGCATCGGCGCCGGCATCGTGACGTCGAGCATCGTGTACGTGCCACAGCTCGTCGAGGGTACATTTCATCTCAAGACTGGCGACGGCGGCTATTATCTCGTCGCGGTGGCAATCACGCTCTTTTTGGGCACGCCCGTCGTGGGCCGGATGATCGATCGCTATGGCTCGCGCGGCGTGATGCTCTTTGGCGGCGTCACGACGAGCGTGGCGCTGGCGCTCTTGCTGGCGGCGGGCCGTTCGGGCGCGCTGACGGTGCTGGCGCTGCTGCTCGCCGGGCTGGGCCTCGCGACCTTCGTCGGCACGCCGCTGCGCTACATCGTCGTCAACGAGGCGGCGGAGCAGCGGCGCGCGTCGAGCCTGGCGGTGCTGACGGTGTGCAACAGCGTCGGCCAGACAATCGTTTTGCCGCTGGGCGGCGCGCTCATCGCCACCGTCGCCGTGGGCAAGCGGGTGACGCTGGCGCAAGCGGCGGCGACTGTGACGGCGATTCACGTCTTTTACGCCATCGTGCTGGCCATCGTGCTGGCCGCCGTGGCGCTGACCTGGGGCCTCAAGTCACGCCGCCAAGAGCTGGCCGATCGCCGCGCCCGCCAGATCGCCGGGGCCAGACGCCACCGCGTCGCGCCGCGCCAGTCCGCCACCGCGCCCGCCGATCGCCCCAGGGCCGCCGGCGCCGAGGTGGCGCTGACACGCTGAGGGTGGCTATCGCGCTTGCTTCCCCGTCGGCTCAAGCCGCAGCTTCGATCATGAAGGCCCCCTGCGGGGCCTCTCATCTCATAGGGTGGATCGTGACGATCCTTTCGCTTGCCCTAGCCTGTGCAGGCATGCTTGGTGATCGAAGCCGCGGCTTTCAGCCACTGGCCCTCCTCCTGGGTTTTTCGCGCACTCATCCCCGAAAAACCGCCTCTGGGATTCGTTTTCTCTGTGTCGGGACACCGATCCTGATAGAATCTTGACCACTCTTGATATTTCCTTGAGGCCGCTCGCTGGTTTCTTGACCTTTCTCTGACGCGCTCAGGCATATCTTAGAATCGCGGGGGCAAAAACGCTCCCGCGACTCTCGTAATTACGCACGTGCGCTCGCACGCGAGAAAGAACAAGGAACCGGCATGGCACGCATTCTGATTGTCGAAGACGAGCACGTCTTGGAACGCATCTTTACAATGAACCTCGTTGGTCGAGGCCACACCGTGGCCGAGGCGGAAAGTCTCACCGACTCTTTCGCGCTGCTGCAAGCGGCCGATCCCCCCTTTGACCTGGTGCTGCTCGACATCAACCTGCCTGACGGCAGCGGATGGGACCTCTTGCGCCTCATGCGCGCGCGCCAGGGGTGGCAGGCGCCGCCCGTGATTGTCGTCACGGCCATCCGTCCCACGCGGCAACGCCTCGACGATCTAGCGCCGGCGGCGGTGCTCGTCAAGCCCTTCCCCATCGGCGCGCTCTTGCAGCTCATCGAGCGCGTGCTGAATCCGGGTGAGGAGAATGGCTCCCAGGCCGGCTCCGTCTCTTCGTCAGAAGGGAGCTACTAATCGTGGCCGATGTCTTGTTTGCCGTCGTGACCGTCGTCTCGTTCGGCGTGCTCGCCCTCTTCGTCGCCGGTTGCGACCGGTTGATCCGGAGGTCGGAATGAACTGGGAATATCTGCTCACGGGCGTCGTCGCGCTGGCGGTGGCTGTGTATCTGGTGGTCGCGCTCTTGCGGCCCGACATGTTTTAGGATGGTGAGCGTCGCATGAGCTTCACCTTCAACGGGCTGGCGCAGATCGCCGTCTATTTCGTGCTGATCTTGCTGCTGGCCAAGCCGGTCGGTCTTTATCTGATGGCGGTCTTCGAGAAGAAGAATACCTGGCTCGAGCCAGTCCTGCGGCCCGTCGAAAACGCCATCTATTGGGTCGGCGGCGTCAAGAAAGAGCGCGAGCAGGACTGGAAAGCCTACACCGTCTCGATGCTCGCGTTTTCCGCCATCGGCGTGCTCTTCACCTATGCCATAGAGCGCCTGCAAGGCAATCTGCCCTTCAACCCGGCGGGGCAAAAAGCCGTCGATCCCGCGTTGGCGTGGAACACGGCGGTCAGCTTCGTCTCGAACACGAACTGGCAGAACTACGGCGGCGAGACCACTATGAGCTATCTGACACAGATGCTCGGACTCGCTTTCCACAACTTTGGCTCGGCTGCCGTCGGCGTCGTGCTCGCGGTGGCCGTCATCCGCGGGCTGGCGCGCCGTAGCGGGCGCACGCTGGGCAACTTTTGGGTGGATCTGACCCGCTGCATCCTCTACATCTTGTTGCCCATCTGCGTCGTCTTCGCCCTCTTTCTGGTCTGGCAGGGCGTGCCGCAGACGCTCAACGGCTCGGCGGTGGTGACCTCACTCGAAGGGTTCAAGCAGACCATCGCGATGGGGCCGGTCGCCTCGCAAGAAGCCATCAAGATGCTCGGCACCAACGGCGGCGGCTTCTTCAACGCCAACTCGGCGCACCCTTTCGAGAATCCCACCCCCTTCACCAATCTGATCGAGATGCTCTCGATCTTCACGCTGGGCGCCGGGCTGATTTACTACTTCGGCAAGATGGCCGGCAACACCAGGCAGGGCTGGGCGCTCTTCGGCGCGGTGAGCGTGCTCTTCCTCGTCGGGGCCGTCATCTGCCTGGGGGCGGAGCAAGCCGGCAATCCCGCGCTGGCCCGGCTCGGCGTGGACCAGACCTATCACGAATACGCGCTGTCTCAGCCCGGCGGGAATATGGAGGGCAAAGAGATGCGCTTTGGCATCGGCTCCTCTACGCTCTTCACGACCATCACGACGGATGCGTCGTGCGGGGCCATCAATAGCTGGATCGACAGCTACACGCCCATCGGGGGCATGGTGCCGATGATCAATATCCAGCTCGGCGAGATTATCTTTGGGGGCGTCGGCTCTGGCATGTATGGCCTCCTCGTCTTCGCCATTCTGGCGGTCTTCATCGCCGGATTGATGGTGGGGCGCACGCCCGAATATCTGGGCAAGAAGATCGAGCAGCACGAGATGAAGATGGCCTCGCTCGCACTCTTGATCTTGCCCCTCTCGATCCTGGGCTTCGCCGCCTTCGCGGTGGTTTACCCGCACGGCGTCTCGCAGATCTCGAACTCCGGCCCGCACGGCCTGTCTGAGATCCTCTATGCCTATAGCTCGCAGACCGGCAATAACGGCTCGGCTTTCGCGGGGCTGGCCTCGAATACACCTTTTTACAACTGGACGGGCGCTTTCGCGATGATCATCGGGCGCTTCGCGTTCCACATTCCTGTGCTGGCGCTGGCCGGCTCGCTGGTTGGCAAGAAGGTGGTTCCCGCTGGCGCGGGCACTTTCCCCACGACGGGACCGCTCTTTTCGGGGCTGGTCATCGGCGTGATCGTCATCGTGGGCGCGCTGACCTTCTTCCCGGCGCTCGCGCTGGGGCCTATCGTCGAGCATCTGCTGATGCTGGCGAGCAAGACGTTCTGAGGTGCATGGCATGACCAATCTCGTTTCACCGGCGGCGCAAACACCGCCGCAGCGCCCAGGGCGCATTGGCCGGCGCCAGGTGACGACCCGCCAGCCCCGGCGCGGCGCCTCGCTCTTCGAGCCGGCGATCTTGCGGCGCGCCATCGGCGACTCCTTCAAGAAGCTCGACCCGCGCGTGCAGGCACGCAACCCGGTGATGTTCGTCGTCGAAATCGGCAGCATCGTTACCACCGTCGAGTTCGTGCGCTCGCTCGTCGATGCGAGCCTGGCTGGCGATCGCGGCTTTATCTTTGGCGTGACCGTCTGGCTGTGGTTCACGGTGCTCTTCGCCAACTTCGCCGAGGCGATGGCCGAGGGACGCGGCAAGGCACAGGCTGACACCCTGCGCCGCGCCCGCACCGAGACCCAGGCCAAGCGCTTTGCCCCGGTCGAAAATCCTGACGCTGTGGATCGCACTGCCGCGTACACCACCGTAGCGGCTCCTGATCTGCGCAAAGGCGACCTCGTGCTGGTCGAGGCGGGCGACGCCATTCCCAGCGACGGTGAGATAGTCGTGGGCGTCGCCTCGGTGGACGAATCGGCCATCACTGGCGAGAGCGCGCCCGTCATCCGCGAGAGCGGCGGCGATCGCTCGGCGGTGACCGGCGGCACGCGCGTGCTCTCGGACTGGATCGTCGTGCGCATCACATCGAACCCCGGCGAGACGTTCTTGGACCGCATGATCGCGCTGGTCGAGGGCGCCAACCGCCAAAAGACGCCCAACGAGATCGCGCTCAACATCTTGCTCGCCGTGCTGACGCTCATCTTTTTGCTGGCGGTCGTCACGCTGGAGCCGTTTGGCATCTATTCGGGCAACCCGGTCTCCATCACGGCGCTGGTCGCGCTGCTGGTGTGCTTAATTCCGACGACGATCGGCGGCCTGCTCTCGGCCATCGGCATCGCCGGCATGGACCGCCTGGTGCAGCGTAACGTGCTGGCCATGAGCGGGCGCGCCGTCGAGGCGGCGGGCGACGTGGACGTGCTCTTGCTCGACAAGACGGGCACCATCACGCTGGGCAACCGCATGGCCAGCGAGTTCATTCCGGTGGGTGAGGCCGATCAGCGTGAGCTAGCCGAGGCGGCCATGCTCTCGTCGCTCCCCGACGAGACGCCCGAAGGCCGGTCGATCGTAGTGCTGGCCCGCGACACCTATCACGTCCAGGATCATGCGAAAGAATCCAGTGCAGAGATGGCGTTCATTCCCTTCAGCGCGCAGACCCGCATGAGCGGCGTGGATATCGACGCGAATGGGCAAGAGCCACGCCAGGTGCGCAAGGGCGCGTCGGACGCGGTTCTGGCATGGGCGCGCGAGCGCGCCGCCGCCACACCGGCTGATTTGCAGCCCACCGTCGAGCGCATCGCCCGCGCGGGCGGCACGCCGCTGGTGGTGGCTGAGACGCAGGGCGACACGCCGCGCATCCTCGGGGTCATCTATCTCAAAGACATTGTCAAGACGGGCATGCGCGAGCGCTTCGACCAGATGCGCAAGATGGGCATTCGCACCGTCATGATTACCGGCGACAATCCGCTCACCGCCAAAGCGATCGCCGACGAGGCGGGGGTGGACGACTTTCTGGCGCAGGCGACGCCTGAGACCAAGATGAAGCTCATCCGCGAGCAACAGGGCGGCGGACGCCTCGTCGCCATGACGGGCGACGGCACCAACGACGCGCCCGCGCTGGCCCAGGCTGACGTCGGCGTGGCGATGAACACGGGCACGCAGGCGGCCAAAGAGGCCGGCAATATGGTCGATCTCGACTCGAATCCCACCAAGCTCATCGAGATCGTCGAGGTGGGCAAGCAGCTCTTGATGACGCGCGGCGCGCTCACGACCTTTAGCATCGCCAACGATGTCGCGAAATATTTCGCGATCATCCCCGCCGTCTTCGTCGTCACCTATCCGCAGCTGCAAACGCTCAACGTCATGCGCCTGGCGACGCCGCACAGCGCGGTGCTCTCGGCGGTGATCTTCAACGCGCTGATCATCATCGCGCTGATTCCGCTGGCGCTGCGCGGGGTGAAGTACCGGCCGATCGGGGCGGCGCAACTGCTGCGCAACAACCTGCTGCTCTATGGCGTGGGGGGCATCATCCTCCCCTTCATCGGCATCAAGATCATTGATCTCTTGCTCGTCGCCGTGCATCTGGCGACGTAGCAGGCCCGTCGTGGCTCCCCTCTCCATCCGGAATGGAGAAGGGCCAGGAGTGAGGGGTGTTTCCCCCCATCGATTCCGCCAAGACAAAGAAACGAGTAATCATCATGACGACAGCGACCTCTTCGACCCCCGCACCGGCGACGCCGGAGGGGGAGACGACCCGGGGATCCATATTCGGCTGGGGGCTTCAGTTCTTGCGTCCGGCGATCGGCCTGACCATCTTGCTGGCGCTCATCACCGGCATCCTGTATCCCCTGGCGATCACTGGGCTGGCACAGGTCTTCTTCAACAGCCAGGCCAACGGCTCGCTGGTCTATCGCAACGGGCAGCCCGTCGCCTCCAGCCTCATCGGCCAGTACTGGACACAGCCGCAATACTTCCACGGGCGTCCCTCCGTCGCCCTCGATGCCAATGGAAATCCCTACGATGCCTCCAACTCTGGCGGCTCGAACCTGGGGCCGACGAACGCCACGCTCGTTCAGACAGTGCAGCAGCGCATCACCGCCTTGCGCAAAGAGAACCCGCTGACACCGGCCACCACACCGATCCCAGCGGATCTGGTCGAAGCGTCAGCCTCGGGGTTGGATCCGGACATCTCGGTGGCGGGAGCGTACTATCAGATCCCGCGCATCGCCCAGGCACGGGGCATGACCCAGGCACAGGTGCAGTCCATCGTCGACGCCAACATCCAGGGGCGCTTCCTAGGCCTCTTCGGCGAGCCGGTGGTCAATGTGCTGGATCTCAATCTGGCGCTCGACCAGGCGCAAGGGAAATGAGCTGACCCGCGCAAGAAGAAAGAGAGGACGGCATGGCAAACAGGTCGGAGGATGGGCGACCCGATCCCGAGGATCTGCTCGATCGCTATCAGCTGCGCGACACGGCGCCTCCTCTGCCCCAAGAGGAGGAGGATGAGACGGCCGATTATCAGGGGCCGCGCCGGCGTGGGCGGTTGCGCGTCTATTTGGGCATGGCGGCGGGCGTGGGCAAGACGTATGCCATGCTCAACGAAGGGCGGCGGCGCAAAGCGCGCGGCACCGATGTCGTCATCGGGCTGGTAGAAACGCACGGTCGCCCGCTCACCCAGCAGCAGGTCGGTGATCTCGAGATCGTCCCTCGCAAAAAGCTGGAATATCGTGGCGTCGTGTTAGAGGAGATGGATGTCGATGCCATTCTGGCGCGCCATCCCCAGGTTGCGCTGGTCGACGAGCTGGCGCACACCAACGTCGCCGGCTCGCGTCACGAGAAGCGCTATCAAGATGTCGAAGAGCTGATCGGCGCGGGCATCACCGTCATCACGACGCTCAACATCCAGCACCTGGAAGGGCTGAACGACATCCTCGAGTCGATTACCGGCGTGCGCCAGCATGAGACACTGCCCGACAGCGTGCTGGACGAAGCCGACGAGGTCGAGCTGATCGACATCGCGCCCGACGCGCTGCGCGCGCGGCTGCGCCACGGCAACGTCTATCCGCCAGAGCAAGCACAGCGCGCACTGGGAGGGTATTTCACCCAGAGCAATCTCACCGCCTTGCGCGAGCTGACCTTGCGCCGTGTGGCCGAAAAGACGGAGGATCAGCTCGAAGCGCTGATGCGCCACCGCGAAGACCGAGGCCCCGAAGATCTGTGGGGCGTGACAGCCACGGAGCGCGTGCTGGTCGCCTTCGATGGGCGGCCTCATTCGCAGCAGGTCTTGCGCGCGGGCTTGCGGCTGGCGCGGGGCCTGAAGGCGCCCTTCATCGCCGTGACGGTCGAGCCGGGCTATCCTCTGCCCGCGACCAGAGGGAAAGGACTCGAAGACAACCTGCGCCTGGCCGAAGATCTGGGCGCCGAGGTGATCCGCGTCTCAGGGCAGAACGTGGCCGCCGAGATCGCGCGCGTGGCGCGCTCGCACACGGTGACGCAGATCGTCATCGGCCAGCCGTTGCGCACGCGCTGGCAGGAATTGTGGCGTCCCTCGGTCGTCAACCGCCTCTTGCGCCTGCCCACCGGCGCCGCCATCTATGTCGTGCCTTACCTCGACCCCAGCGAGCCGGAGAATCGCCCAAAAGAGAGCCGGCCTTGAATATGGGTGGCTCGCCCACGTTTGCGCCGGGGACGCCGCGCCAGACCACATCTCGCCCGTGTAAGCTCTCCACCCACAAACCCACCGTTGTCAGGGATTTGGAGCGAGGCCAGAGCTTTATGTAGCTACCAGGCTGAGAAATACCGCGTGTCGCTCACTTCTTGGCACCTACATTGCGGCATCTAGGAGGATGTGGTATGGTGCAGGGAGAGAATGTCCATCTTGGATTACATTTTCTCTTATGAAAAGCCGGCGAGGAGCCAAGCCTTTAGGAACATTTGACCAAACCGGTTTTGATGCGTTATAACCTATGTGGCGGAGCACGCGGCGGTTGGCGCTCGCGTCTAGGGGGAAGGTGGAGGAGGAGAACGCATGTTGCTTGATGACGCGACGCGCTCGCGAGGGCGCGCGAACCATAAGGAGCCTGTCATGCAAGGATCCATCGCCCGGCGCGACACGGTGGTGCGCGCGCCGGTGCGCTTCCCGACGGCTACGGGGCTGCCCCTGAGGCAGGGCGTGCGCCCCGTGTCGGCCATCACCATTCCCACGCTGCAAGCGGTGCCCGCCGTGAGCCGCGCGCCCTATGCCCAGACGGCGGTCGTCACGCCGGGGCACAACGCGTGGCTGCGCGACCTGGCGACGCATTGGGTGCGCTGGCACCTGATCCTATGCGTGGCGTTGGTGGTGGCGGCCACGACGATCATCACGGCCACGCCTCTCGCCGTGGCGGGAGTGGTGTTGCTGGCCGTCACGCTGGGTGCTCTCGCCGTAGGCGCAATCGCTGTGCGCTGCCTCGACTTCGCGCTGGCGGGCACGGCGGTGACGCTGATGCTGGTGAGCGATCTCTTGCTGACGGCGGCCGGCGTGGCGATTGTCGGACCGCGCGCCTCTTTGCTCTTCTTCTTGGCCGGCTCTCTGCTCATCACGGCGCTTTTCGCTGATCGACTGGTCGTCATCGCGGGTGGCGCCGTCACATTTGTGGGATTCGTCGCGACGCTGGCGGCGGCGGCGCTAGGCCGCTTCGCGCCGGTGCTGCCGCTGGACGAGACGACCTTGCGCTGGGTGGACGGCGCGGCGGTCTTCATCGGCCTGACGCTCTTGCTGGTGGCGATCGCGCTGGTCAGCGGGCAGTTGCGCCGGGCGCTGGCGAGTGAAGCGGCGGTGACGCACCGGCTCTACGCTCACGATCGCCGCCTGCTCACTAAGCAGATCGCCATCGACGCCGACGCGATCGCGCTGCAAGCCGAGCTGGCCAACGCGCTGCGCGGCGGCGCTCCGCGCGCCGTGACGACCTGCGAAGATCTGGCGCCCCTCGCCAACATGATCAACGCGACGACGGCGCGCCTGCCGGGCCTCTTGCGCGATCGCGAAGAGCGGCTGCACATCGAGCGAGCGCTGCGCGATCTGGTCACATCGCTCGAAACGGCCTGGGCGGGCTTCGAGTGGACGTGGCCCGCGCCCAGCGGCACGACGGTCGATCGCCTCGTGGCCATTCTGCGCCCCAGCTCGTCGCACAGAGCGCCCGGCGCCTAAATTTAGTAGGTTTTTTTGCGCGGCTGCGATCACGAAGCTGGTGCGACCGGTGCGAGCCGCCTTCGCGGCCTGATCGTGGTGGTGCACCCACGTCCGGTGGCACCGGGGCCGGCGGCTGGGAGCCGCGCCTGTGGGTCCGCGGACCACAAAGCCCCGCCTGCGCGGGGCTAGCTCCAGGCGCGGAGGAGATGCCGGAGCAGGCACTCGTCCCATCAGCAGCCCGGAGGGCTTCGTTTTTCGAGCCGGGGCGAGATACTATCAATCTTTCCTCCGGCGGTCTCGCCCGGCGCGGTGATCTCATCTGGTAATCACCTGTCCCCCGGCGGCGCTGGCCGGCGGGTAAACCCGCGCCTGGGTTCACGAAGGCCGCCTTCGCGGCCTGACCGAGACATATGACTCATCAAGGTAGCCCTGGTGCCACCTGGCGGTTGCGCGGAACGCTCGCCCCTCACCGGCGTTGCCAAAACCACCGGCGTCGCTGAGGAGCAGGAGGAGCCGGGGGAGTTTCCAAGGCTATTGGAGGAGCGTCAGCCAGGGCTGGTGGGTCAGAGGGCGCCTGCTGCTGATCATGGAGGGCAGCAAGCGCCTGGCGCATCTGCCGCGACTCTGCATCAACGCCGATGGCTGCGAAGAGGGCCAGGGCTTGGGTGAAGGAGCGCTCGGCGTCGTCACCGTGTCCGAGATTCACCGCGAGATACCCCAGATTGGCTAGAGTGACGCCCTCGACGCGCCGGTCGCCCACTTCGCGAAGGATGGCCAGGGCTTGCTCGAAGTACTGGCGCGCTTCCTCCTTCTGGCCTAAGCTGTCGGCCAAGCTGCCCAGGTTGCCCAGGGTGGTGCCCTCGCCGCCCCGGTCGCCGAGCGCTCGACAGGCGTGCAACGCCAGTTGGAATACCTCTATGCCCCAGCGCCAATGGCCTCCGATAGAGATGTAGTCAACGAGTCCAGCGACGATGTCGCGGATCTGCTGAGGATGCTGCCGGCGCGCCGCTGCCTTGCGCAGGGCATCCCCGATGAAGGCCTCTTCGGCGGCCAGCCGCGCGTACTCGTGCTCGTTGGCCTCCACCAGCGCGTCGATGCCCGCCAGCTCGTGCAGCAAGGGGTGCTGGCGCACGCGCCCCTCCCCCGATTCCAGCGTGACCAGCGAGAGCGCGGCCAGCACGTCGAGGTCGTCCGCCGCGTCCTCTGGCGCTCCCTCGGGGGGCACCGCCGCCAGCAGACTGAGGATCTCACCGCCTGCGACCAGTCCGCCCCCTCGGGCAGGCTCAGCGCCGCGAAGCGAGCCTGCTGCGCCTCGGTCAGGGTGGCCAGGCTGAGCGCTAACGAGGCGCGGACGCTGGCCGAGTGGTCCAGCGGATCCTTGAGCTTCTCTAACAGCGCCGGCTCGCGCAGATCCTGCGCCAGCCGTCGCACCGGCATCTGCTGGCGGCCAGCCCGCGCCGCCGCCAGCTCGATGGCCAGCGGCAGGCCGCCCAGGGCATCCACCACCTCGAGCGCGCTCAGCCGGTCGCGCGCCTCGTCATACTGACCACGCTTGTCGCGATAGCGCTCGATGAAGAGCGCCGCCGCCTCGTCGGGTCCCAACACGTCCAGCCGCAGCACCCGCAGCGCCGGTGTGACCGGCTCGTGGCGGCTCGTCACCAAGAGGCGCATGCCCAGCGACGTGAAAAGAGCCAGCGCGCGCGGCAGCGGCAGCTCAGGCTCGACGTTATCCAGCAAGAGCACCGCCGGGCCAGCCAGACGCAAGCGCGAGCACAGCGCCCGCTCGCGCGCCTCCACTTCGAGATCGGGCGTCGCGGCGCTGGCCAGGTCTTCCCTGGTGAGGGCGATCCCCCACTGGCTCAACACCTGGTCGTACACCAGCGCCAGGCCGCTGAGTCCGCGCCGATCGTTGCAGCGCACCCAGCCGATGCCGCCCGCAAAGACGCGCGGGTCGATGGCCAGCCGGGCCAGCGCCTCGGCGGCCAGCGCCGACTTGCCGACGCCGCCCATGCCCGCGACGGAAGCCGAGAGGCCGACATCCTGCCCCTCGCGCAGCAGGGTGACGAGCCGCGCGATCTCCTCCTGGCGCCCGACGAAGCCGGGGGCGCGCGGTGGCAGCGCCAGGGGCGGCGGCGAGATCCGCTGGCCGGATGCCGCGAACAGCTCGTGTAAGGCCCTCTCACTCGCGGGGCAAAGCTTGAGAGGCTTGACCCCGCACGTGAGAGAGAGCGCGATGCTCACTCACTCGTCGCTGGCTCTGGCCTTGCGCGCCCTGGCCGCGCGCATGACGGCTACCGTCACCGGCTGGCCGCCGACCTCAAGCCCCGCGTCGACGAAAGCGCCGGCGGGCAGATCAGGCGCCACGCCGTCGCCTGTGCTGAGGACGGTCAGGTGGCGCGTCAGCGTCTCGGCGCGCACCTCGGCGGCGAAGCGATCGACGATCGCCGCGAGATCCGCGCTGGCGACGATCGTCGTGTCGATCGTCTCCTCGATGGCGAAATCGGCCTTCTTGCGAACGTTGTTGACCAGGTGCGTCAGATCGCGCACCTTGCCCTCTGCCTCCAGATCGGGCGTGATCGTCGTGTCTAGCACCACCACCAGGCCGCGATCTTCCGCCGCCACGAAGCCGGGACGAGCGCTCGCGATCACCTCAAGCTCGTCGGAGGTCAGCGTCACCGCGCCGCCGTCGCCCAGCGCCAGCGTCAGTGCTCCCGTCGCCCGCAGCGCTCGCGCGGCTTGCGCCGGCAGCGCCTTGATCGCGGCGAGAATCATCTGCGTCTGGCCGCGATACTTCTGGCCCAGCACGGCCATCCGGGGCCGCACTGACGCCGCCAGCATGTCGCTTTCCGCCGCCAAAAAGCGCAGATCCTTGACGTTCAGCTCGTCCAACACCTGATCGGCCAACCGGGCGAGCCGGGCGCGGTCGGCGTCCTCCACGCGCACGTGCAGCGTGGCCAGCGGCTGGCGCACGCGGATCTTCGCCGTCTCGCGCGCCGCGCGGCCCAGGTTGACCACGCGCCGCACCAGCCGCGTCTCGGCCTCAAGCTCCGGATGCCTGAGAGCCGGGTCTGCCACCGGCCAATCGGTCAAGTGTACTGACGTGCGCTTGCCACCACGCGCCAGATTGACATACATCTCTTCCGCCAGGAAGGGCGTGAAGGGCGCCAGCAGCCTGGTCAGCGTCACCAGCGCCTCATAGAGCGTCAGGTACGCGCCGACCTTTTCGCTGTCGATGCCGCTCTTCCAAAACTGACGCCGCACCCGGCGGATGTACCAGTTCGAGAGCTGATCGACGAAATCACGGATCGCTCTCGTCGCCCGCGCGCTGTCATAGTCGTCCAGCCCCGCCGTCACCTCGCCGATCGTCTCTTGCAGCTCGGACAGCAGCCAGCGATCGACATCCGAGCGCTCGGCGGGCGCCAGCGCGTGCGCCGCCGGATCGAAGCGGTCGATGTTGGCGTAGGTCACGAAAAAGTAATAGACGTTCCACAGCGTGTCGATGGTGTCGCGGACTTGACGCCACGATTCGTTGAGGCGTGCCGGCACGCCGCGCCCGGCCGCCTCGGCCATCTCATTCTCAGTGGGAATCTTGGGGAACCAGACGTCCTGCTCCGGCTGCTGGCAGGCATAGAGCCAGCGCATGGTGTCGGCGCCGACACGCTCGGCGGCATCGGCGAACCACACGGCGGTGCCCTTGCTCTTGCTCATCAGCGAGCCGTCGTGGGCCAGCGCCGACGCGAAGCCGAGCACCGTCTCGAAAGGCCGCGTCTGCTCGAGCACGGTGGACATCACCAGCATGGAATAGAACCAGTTGCGAAACTGGCCCGGAAAGCTCTCGGTGATGAACTGCGCCGGAAACCATTCGCGCCAATAGTCGCGGTCGTGGCGATAATTCAGCGTCGAATAGGGCACGATGCCGGCGTCGAGCCAGGGATTGCCCACGTCTTTGATGCGCTCGACCACCGCGCCGCAATGCGCGCAACGGATCTTGACGGCATCGACGTAGGGCCGGTGCGGCGTGTGGCCGTCAAAAAGGTCCCATCCCTCGACGGCGCGCGCGCGCAGCTCGTCCTCGCCGCCCAGGATCTCGAAATGGTCGCACGCGCCACAATCGAAGATCGGCAGCGCCAGCCCCCAATAGCGCTTTTTCGAGATCATCCAGTCTTCCATATTGCGCAGCCAATCCAGCTCGCGCTCCAGGCCAAATTCCGGGATCCACCGGATGTCGCGCACGACCGCCATAATCTCGTAGCGCAAGCCGTGCGGCTGCGCGCCCTCCGGCACGTCGGCGGCCTTTGGCCCCATCGAGATGAACCATTCCGCGACGTTGCGAAAGACCAGCTCGGTGTCACAGCGCCAGCAATGCGGGTAGACGTGATCGATCGTCTCGGTCTGATAGAGCAGTCCGCGCGTCTTGAGGTCGTCCATGATCGGGCGGTTGACTTCGCCGACATAGGCGCCCGACAGCCAGCCATAGCTGTCGTAATAATTGCCGCTCTCGTCGATGGGCGCGACGACACGCAGCCCCTCCTGGCGGCCCAGCTGAAAGTCTTCGCGGCCACAGCCCGGCGCGATGTGCACGACGCCCGTTCCCTCGGTGGCGGCAACGTCACACCACGCGACGACGCGATGCCGGCGCGGGTCGCTCGACGGCGTCGATCCCTGAGCATATTCCGGCGGGGCCTCGCGCCACACCGGCAGATCGTCATACGGTCCGATGTATTCCCATCCGACCAGATCGGCGCCCGGCAGCTCGCCCACCACCGCGAAATCGCCGTGCTGGTGCCCGCGCAGCCTGGCGAGCCTGGGCACGAGATCTTTCGACAGGTAGTAGATCGCGCCGTCCTGCTCGACACGCGCATAGGTCAGATCAGGATTCACCGCCGCGGCGACGTTGGCCGGCAGCGTCCACGGTGTCGTCGTCCAGACCAGCAGATACTCGTTCGGGCGGCCCGCCAGCGGGAAGCGCACGTAGATCGAGGTGTGCCGCACCTCTTTGCGCCCCTCGTTGATCTCCATATCAGAGATGCCGGTGGCGCAGCGCGGGCACCAGGGCATCGAGTCGCGTCCCTTATAGATGAGGCCGCGCTCGTAGCAGACCTTGAGGAAGTGCCAGATGGTGTAATTGTTCTCATCCGACATCGTGTAATAAGAATTGTCCCAGTCCGCCCAATAGCCCAGGCGCTTGGACTGCTCGGTGATCAGCCCGGCGTAGCGGCGCACGCGCTCTTTGCACCGATCAACGAACGCGGCGATGCCGTAGTCCTCGATGTCGTGCTTGTTCTTGAAGCCGAACTCGCGCTCGACCTCGACCTCGACCCATAATCCCTGGCAGTCGAAGCCGTTTTGATAGCGCTGGCGCCGCCCGCGCATGGTCTGATAGCGCTGGTAGAGATCCTTGTAGGCGCGGCCCCAGGCGTGGTGCACGCCCATCTGATTGTTGGCCGTGATGGGGCCGTCGATGAAGCGAAAGCGCTCCTCGCTCTGATCGTTGCGGTGCAGATAGCGCTCGACGGTCCCCTCGGCTTGCCAGCGGTCCAGCCAGGCGCGCTCGAGCGCGGGCGGATCGAGCCGGTTGAGTGGCGGCGGCGCGGCGAAAGGCGCGGCGGTCCTGGCTCGCCTGCGCCCTGACGCGGGCGTTGAAGTGCTCATAGTAACGCTCGTTTCTCCTTCATCTTTGTTGCGGCGCGGATACCCCTGGCTTCCAGCTCTGGGGAGGAAGCGTCGCCCGCCGTTAGGCGGACCATCCTTTCTTGGTGCTTGACCTGTGAGAGCAGGTATGCTATGCTCTCGCGGAGAGTTCACGGTTTGTCTGCTAGGCACCCTACCGGGTGAACAGTTTGTCGGCTAGGCACTCTCGCTGGATGCAGATCCAAACGGTTGCAGTCAATCAGCCGATGGTCGCGGCCCCTGAGTCGTGTGTCGTAAGGG
>VFSW01001855.1_pt1 | contig 31980 bp, 26 predicted proteins | sample 5358111 | NCBI WGS metagenome assembly VFSW01 (sample SAMN11554181, study PRJNA540505) | mine drainage metagenome | isolation source: sediment from site ElyBrook_90M | place: USA: Ely Copper Mine, Vershire, VT | collected 2017
GTGCCGACCTACCGAGCTGACCAGCTCGAGCCACCCGTCGTCGCAAACTCCTCGGCCTCACGTCGCGAGTCGTAGCCGCGGATCTCGGCGCTCATTCCCTTCTCGCCACTCCGGACCTGCCAGCGCATCGAGGACATCGTCGGAGACTCGGCCCGAGGGTTGCCGGTCACCATCACCCTTAGCACGAGGTGGCGCCCGAGCACCCGTACATCGACGATCTCGGCCGAGGCTCCTGCCAATTGGGCCGCCTCATACCAGCGCAGGACCTGGCGCTTGTTCTGACAGGTGGGCACTGACTGCTCCGGTGCTCCCCAGCGCACGTCGGGCGCCAAGAGCGACGCGAGTGCACCGAGGTCGCCACGTCGCAGCGCGTCACGAACAGCGATCGCCAGATCGTTCATCGAGGGATCGGCACAGCAGCAGTCGGGCCGTCCGCACTGAACCGTTCGCACGTCGTGCTCGCCGACGCACGCACAGCGTGCGCACCGCATCTCCATCTGGTCAATCTATGTCCGCGGGCCGTTCAAATCGAGAAGATCCGTCACGAACCGGGAATCCCCTAAATTGCTGGGTTTTCGGCACAACACCGGCCTGTCGAAGTTACGATTTGTTTACGCACAGTTTTTTGAAATACACGCTGATCAGCACTTACGCACCTCGAAATAGGGGAATTTGTGTTGAAAGTCGCCACAAATCCCCAAATTTCCCCATTTCTGCGTAAAGATGGCTCCGGTTGCTGGGAACACTCCCAGTCCGTTTCAACGAAGAGTAAGGAGTCGACCGGTGAACAAGGCCGAGTTGGTAGATGCGATTGTCGCCGAGAGTGGCGCAAGCAAGAACACGGTAGCTGAGGTCCTCAAGGCCCTTGAAGATGTCGTTGTCAGTAATGTTTCAAAGGGTGAGAAGATTGTTTTGTCGGGCTTCCTTTCATTCGAGCGCGTTGCGCGTAAGGCCCGTACGGCCCGTAACCCCCAAACCGGCGAGGCCATCCAGGTGAAGGCGTCGAACGCTCCGAAGGTTTCCATTGGCTCAACCTTCAAGAAGGCAGTCAAGGGCGCGTAGTTCTCCGCAATGGCAAGTAACCCCCGGGCTCGCGCCCGGGGGTTACTTGCTTTAGGAGGAAAACTCAGTCAACGAGAACGTCGACCAGTTTTCGGCCGCCGCGGAATCCGAATTTCACGGTTCCCTCAGCGAGCGCGAAGAGCGTGTCGTCCTTGCCGATGCCGACGTTGCGGCCCGGATGGAACTGGGTTCCACGTTGACGGATGATGATGCTCCCGGACTTGACCGCCGTGCCGTCAAAAGTCTTCACTCCGAGGCGCTGCGCGGGGGAAGCGCGGCCGTTCCTGGGGGACCCGCCGCCTTTCGTATTTGACATGGTGCTCCTTAGGCCTTGGGGGAGATCTTGGTGATCTCGACCGTCGAGTAGTGCTGTCGGTGTCCCCAACGCTTGCGCTGGATCGACTTCGCCTTGTAGGTGAGGGCTCGGATCTTGGGGCCCTTTTCCTCACCGATGATGGTGCCCGTGACGGGGGCGCCCTTCAAGGCGGGGCCGGCGACGACGGAGTCGCCATCGACCAAAAGTACTGGTTCGAACTGAATTTCGGCGCCATCCTCTTCGGGACGCAGGTCAACGCGGACCACTTGGCCCTCGGTGACGCGCTCTTGGGAAGTGCCTACTCGGATAACGGCGTACATAGGGTTTCCATAGTAGTCGATGAGGACATGCGCCTAGGCCTACAGGCCCGTCTCGACGACGAACCCGCGGCCGTCACAGACCGTGCAGATCTTCGACACCGACTCGAGGAGACCTTCATTCACCCGCTTTCGCGTCATTTCTACGAGTCCGAGCTCCGAGATATCAAAGACCTGCGTGCGGGTCTTGTCGCGTGAGAGTGCCTGGCGCAGCGCCGAGGCCACGGCCTCTCGATTGGCCTTCGCCTCCATGTCGATGAAGTCGATCACGATGATGCCGCCGATGTCACGCAGCCGCAGCTGTCGCGCGACCTCCTCGGCGGCCTCGAGGTTGTTGCGAAAGACGGTCTCTTCGAGGTTCGTGGTGCCCACGTTCTTGCCGGTGTTGACGTCCACCACGGTGAGTGCCTCGGTGCGCTCGATGATCAACGAACCGCCCGAGGGCAGGAAGACCTTGCGGTCGAGCGCACGGTGCAACTGCTCGTGGACGAAGTAACGCTCGAAAAGGGGCAACTCTTCGCTCGTTCGGTCGTAATACTCGATCCGGTCAGCCAGTTCAGGGTTGACGGCCATGACGTACTCGCGCACCTTCTCGAAGAGCACTCGATCGTCGATCAGCACGCCGCGATAGTCGTCGTTGAGCTCTTCGCGCAGCACTCGCACCGCGAGATCGAGGTCGCGATAGACGAGGCGTGGCTGGCTGGACTTGGCGACTTCAGCCTCGATCGCGGCCCACTTCTCAGAGAGTGAGGTCACGTCACGAGCAAGGTCGTCCGCGGTGACACCTTCGGCGGCGGTGCGGATGATGATGCCGTGTCGCTCCGGCTTCACCTCGTCGATGATCTTGCGCAGACGTCGACGTTCGCCGTCGGGCAGCCGCTTGGAGATGCCGATGGTCGACGAGTTCGGCACGAGGACCGCGAATCGTCCGGGCAGCGAGACCTCCTGGGTGAGCCGAGCACCTTTGGCGCCGATCGCGTTCTTGGTGACCTGGCAGATGATCGTCTGACCGGACTTGATCATCTGTTCGATGCGCTTGTCGTTGGGCGACGTTCCCTCGACGTCCTCCATATCAAAGGAGATGTCGCCGCGATAGAGCACGGCATTCTTCGGGATGCCGATGTCGACGAACGCCAGTTCCATGCCGGGCAGGACGTTCTGGATGCGTCCGACGTAGATGTTGCCGTCGATCTGATTGGTCTCGTCGGCCGCCTTCGCGACCGTGTACTCGACCATCGTGCGACCTTCGAGCGTCGCGATGTGCGTCGCCTCGTCCGAGGTGTGCACGCACATCAGGTAACGACCCTGCGCACGGGTCCGTCGCTCGCCGCCGCGACGGCGTTTGTTCTTGCCCCGTCCGGCGGCGCTCTCTTCTCCCGCGGCTTCGGGGGCCGATGCCTCCACCGGCGTGTCGAACGAGCGGTTCGCGCTACGCGCCTGACCGCCTTGACCCTGTCCGCCCTGGCCCCCTCGACCACGGCCACCTCGGCGGCGCTTGTTGCCCCCGCCTTGGCCGCCCTGGCTCGGACGACTCGGGGCACTCTGGCCATTGGACGACGCCGTTGACGGTCCCGCTGGTCGGGTGTCGCCAATCTGGGGTGCCGGTCGGGTGTCGCCTATGCGAGGACTAGGTGATGGTACGGATTGTGTGTTGGTTTCGTCGCTCACGACGGGTACTCCTTGAGTTCGTGGCAATGGGGGCGCGTTGCCCCGCACTGTTGGGCGGGAATGCCACGTGCAGCGATGGGCTGGCGACGCGGCTGTTGTTGGAAGGAATCGAGACGACACGAGACACGAAGAGTGTGACCAAGCACGTAATAAATAAGGTCACTTCACTGCCGTGTACCACTGTGCGTCCTCTGTGTGCAGGAGCGGAGTGCCACTGCACCGCGCCACTGCTGCGTTCTTTTTGCGTTCTGCGCTCTCTGCACAGAAACACCCAACTCAGTCAGGTTACCCTGCGCACGCCCCTGGACCAGCGCTTTGGCCTATTTGATGGTCGTCGTGGTGGCGAGACCCGTGGTCGTCGTCGTCGCGGGCTTGGTGGAAGTCGTCGTCGCGGGCCTGGTGGTCGTCGTCGTCGCGGGCCTGGTCGTCGTCGTCGTCGGCGAAGACAACTGAGCCTTGAGCTTGACTGGACGCACGGGGTGGGCGACGAGGTAGTTGAAGGCCTCTGCCACGACCGGCGCGGCGGCGTCGGCACCGTAGCCACCCTGAGCGATGACACAGAGCACCACGTATTTCGGGTGGCCCACCGGACCGAATCCGACGAACAGAGAGTTCGGTTCCTTCTGATTGCCGTTGCTCGCGGTGCCGGTCTTGCCCGCGATCGGGAACGACGCCAGCGAGAAATTCACGATGGCGTGGAAGGTCGAGTAGGCGGTGCCGCTCGGACTCTCGACGACACCTTCGAGACCCTGGAGGATCGGATTGCGCACGCTGGGCGGGAGGTGCACGTGCCCGAGCACTCGTGGTTGATAGCGGATCACGGTCTGGCCGTGCGCGTTGACGATGGCGGCCGCCACCTCGGGTGTATAGCGGGTGCCGCCGTTGGCGAAGGTGGCGTACGCGTTCGCGAGGGCGATGGGTGTCAGGGCGGTCGAACCCTGCCCGAAGGCCATCTCGATGTTGTCACCGGTGTACCAACTGACGTTCGGGAACGCCAGCGGCGCCTGGGCGTGCAGGGCCTTGCGAACCGAGGGCGAGTCGATTCTTCCCACGACCTCGTTGGGCAGGTCGATGTTCGTGTAGCTGTCGAGTCCGTACTCCTGGCCGACGTTCTGGATCGGTGTTTGACCATACTTTGACTGCTGAGACCAGAAGAGGTAGCCCAGGTTGTAAAAGTAGTAGTCCGACGACTTGGTCAAGGCGCTCGCGAGGTCCACCTCACCATTGCCGTACGTCTCGTCATCGTGGAAGACGCAACCGTGGTTGGCGACGTTGCGACAGTTTGGCACCGTGAAAATACCGGTGTCATTCACGAGGGCATTCGGCGAGAGGAGGCCGGTCTGGAGGTCCGCCGTCGCGGTGATCAATTTGAACGTGCTGCCCGGCGTGTAGAGCCCCTGGATCGCGTAGTTGTTGAACGCCCCCACGCTGAGAAGCTGCTTGAACGTGGTTTCGCTCAGGCCGTTCACGAATGACGAGAGGTTGTAGGACGGGTAGCTCGACATCGCGAGCACGGCACCGGAGTTGGGATCGAGCACGATGGCGGCGCCGTTGATCGCCGGCGGCAATACACCGGACCGCGGGTCGGGGGTACGTCGCACCTGGGCGATGTCACTCGCTAAATAGCCGTCGAGCGCCTTTTGTAGGCCCGAGTCGATGTTCAACACGACCGAATCGCCGACCTTCGGCTGCGTCGTGTGCAGAGTGCCGATCACCTGGCCGGTCGCATTCACCTCGATGGTGCTCGTGCCGTCGTGACCACGAAGGTACTGCTCGTAGAAGGACTCGATGCCGGTCTTGCCGATCGTCGAGTCCGTCTGATATCCGTCGTGGGGGTGCGCGGCCAGTTCGTAGTTGTTGATCGGCCCGACGTAGCCGAGAACCTGCGCACCGACGTCGCCGCCCAAAGGGTAGGACCGCCTCGACACGTTGAGGACCGAGACGCCGGGGAACTCTGTGGGGTGCAACTTGATGTACTCCACCACGTTCGCCGGCGCATCCGCGAGGATCGGCGCAGGCTGGTACGGGTCGTACTGCTGATTGTTCAGGTCGGCGTTGATCTGCGCGATGCTTTGACCGGTCAACGAGGCTAGCGAGCCCTTGATCGTCGGGTTGAGGATCGCCTCTTCGCGCGAAAGGCGGATTTCGACGGTCGTGACGTTACTGACGAGCGGGATGCCGCTTCGGTCGAGGATGAGTCCACGCGAGGCCGGGATTGTGCTCGTGCGCAGCGAATTGGCGGCGACCTGCGCCAACGACTTCTTGTAGTCGACGATCTGCAGCACGTAGAGCCGACCGACGAGGAGCACGAAGAGCAGCAGGAAGAAGCCGCCGATGATCAGCCAGCGACGTTCCGGACGTGACTTGACGTCGCTCGGTGCGGCAACCAAGTCGCGGATGCCGACCGACTTGGGTTCGTTGATCGAGCGTCCGCGACCGCGAAAGGGGTGCAGCGACGTCCACGGACGCCAGAGTCGAGAGAACCACGAACCCGATGGGCGGTCGCGCCAGGAACCCTTCACCGCCGAGCTCGCACGCCGACTCGACCCACGATGCGAGCGAGCCTTGAGACCGGCCGCGCGAGGAGGAAGAACGCCACCGCGTTCACGACGACCATGTTGACGAGGCTCCCGCGCCACAGCGAGAAGTTCAAGACGCCGATGCCTCCCGCGGTGTAGAGAACGGGTCCGGCGGCTCCCGCCGCGGCGGCGAGCACGGGCGTGACCCACCACGCCGCGGAGTCCAGGTCACCGACGCCTTCCTTACCGAGTCGCGAGGCGCCGTAGGCGAGAATGACGCCTACCATCGCGGTCAATCCAAAGGGCGTCTGCGCGTGGGTGTCAAAGAAGACCCCACTCACGAGCGCCGCCACGATCGACAAGCTCGTGAAACCGGCCAGTCCAATCGTGAAGGGCCAGAGCCAGATGAGCATGAAGACGACGCCGGCGAAACGAAGGTTCGAGAAGATAGCGAGTTGCACGCCGACGAGGAACATCGTGACCACCGTGACCGGGATCAGCGCGCGGGTCATGTCGAGGGCTCCCAGAGGACGACGTCGAGATAGAACAGGTCGCGCAGGTCCGCGAGGGGATGCAACGTGAGGTTGTAGGTCGCGGCGCCCGGGGTGAGGGTCACCTTGGACACGCTGGCGACGGGGAGACCGGGAGGAAAGAGTCCGCCCTCAAGACCGTTGGTGGAGAGCACCGTGCCAGTGTGGATCGCCGAGGTGAGTGGTACCGACGTCGCGCCGAGACCGTTGTTCACGCCTTGACCGCTCACGACGAGTGACGTCTTGCCATTGCCAAATGTCACTCCGATCAGGGATTTGACATCCGTGATGAGTCGCACCGTCGCGCCGCGGGGGGTCGTAGCGATGACCATACCGACGAGTCCACCGTTCGCGACCACTGGCATGCCGACGAGGATGCCCTGGTCACGTCCTTTCGAGATGTCGACCGTGGCGGAGAAGTTCGTCGGCGAAATCGCCGAGACCTGCGCCGCGACGGTGGGCAGGTTGCCGACGAAGGGCACGTCGAGCTGGGTGGTCAGTTGCGCGAGTTGCCGCGTGAGCGCCGCTTGCTCGTTGGCACGAAGTTCGGCACGTCCGAGTTCGTAGCGGAGCCTCTGGTTCTGTCCGACGACGTCGCTGTAGTTGATGGCTCCGGCGAACATGTGACCGATCGGCCGCGCGATCTCGTTGACCGTCCACGTGAAGGGCGCGGTCACGAAGTTCGCCGCGCTGCGCAGTCCAGAGACCACCCCTCCGCTCAAGTAGAGGATGACGATGATGACCGAAACACTGGCGCCGATCGTCCACGTACGACGCCTCGTCCGATCGGTGGCCACGGGTTAGCGAGAAGGGCTCGTCTTCAACATGCGCGCGAAGACGTCAAGTTCTTCGAGGCACATGCCGCTTCCTAGCGCCACGCAGTTCAGCGGGTCGTTCGCCACGATGATGGGCATATTGGTCTCGTACTCGAGGCGCGGTGCGATACCGGCGAGCAGTGCCCCGCCACCAGTGAGGACGATGCCCTGTTCCATGAGGTCCGAGGAGAGTTCAGGCGGGGTCCGGTCAAGGGTCACCTTGACGGCGTCGACAATGGCCTGCACCGGCTCCTCCATCGCCTTTCGAATCTGTTCAGTCGAGATGATCACGGTCTTGGGCAGACCGGTGACGAGGTCGCGACCGCGAATCTCAGCACGAAGCTCTTCTTCAAGCGGATAGGCCGATCCAAGTTGGATCTTGATCTCCTCCGCCGTTCGTTCACCCAGCGCGAGTTGGAACTCCTTCTTGACGAACGCGATGAGTGCCTCGTCGAGTTCGTCGCCGCCCACACGAATCGATTGACTCGTGACGATGCCGCCGAGCGAGATCACCGCGACCTCGGTCGTGCCACCACCAATGTCGACGACCATGTTGCCCGTCGGTTCGTGAATGGGAAGTCCGGCACCGATGGCGGCAGCCATCGGCTCTTCGATGATGTAAGCCTTGCGTGCACCCGCGAACTCGGCCGCCTCCATGACCGCACGCTGCTCGACACCGGTGATACCTGACGGCACACAGATGACCATGCGCGGCTTCGCGAATCGACGCTGGTGCACACGATGGATGAAGTAACGAAGCATCTTCTCGCAGATCTCGAAGTCCGCGATGACGCCGTCCTTCAAAGGACGGATCGCCTGGATGTTGCTCGGTGTGCGACCAATCATGCGTTTGGCTTCGGCGCCCACGGCCAGGGGCTTGCCGTCCTTGACGTCCACGGCGACCACCGACGGCTCGTTGAGGACGATCCCGCGGCCACGGACGTAGACCAGCGTGTTCGCAGTCCCGAGGTCGACCGCCATGTCACGGCCCAAGAGCGAGAAACGACTATCAACCATAAAGACCCTTTAAGTAGTGACGACGATGCCCTCTTCACCTACAAGGCTAGGGCACGAAGTGCACTTGTGGCCAGTGCGACGCGTCAGGCCAGATGAGGGAAGAAGATTGCGATCTCGCGCGATGCCGACACTGCCGAGTCCGAACCGTGTACGAGATTTTCGCGATAACCCACGGAAAGGTCACCGCGAATCGTTCCGGGCGCCGCCTCCTTCGAGTTCGTGGCGCCCATGAGCGTGCGAACGACCTGCCACGTATCCTCGGTGCCCTCGACGACCGTGACCAGTGACGGCCCTCCGGTGATGAACTCGACCAGCTTCTCGTAGTACGGCTTTCCGTCGTGTTCGGCGTAGTGGCGCGCGGCGGTGGCCGCGTCGATCGTTCGAAGTTCCGCCGCGACGAGTCGCAGCTGTTTCGCCTCGATGCGCGCGATGATTTCGCCCACGAGTCCGCGCGCGACGCCGTCGGGCTTCACGATGAGAAGGGTTCTGTCCACGACCGAGAAACCTATCAGTCCTTGTTGAGATGCCGAGAAGGGACACGCAGCACCTCACCACGCACCTCGGCGACGAGGTAGAGGCTGCCCGCCACGACGATCAAGTCTTCATCGGTGGAGCGCTCGCGCGCGTGCGCCAGGGCGGCCATGCCACTGGGATGCTCGTACGCGATGCCACCGTGTCGTCGCACCGCGTCGGCAACCGCAATCGCGGGAACGGCCCGCGGCGAGTGTGGTGCGCAGCAGTGGAATTCGGTGAAGCCGAGTGCCACCAGTGGCTCCACCATGTCATCGATGTCGCGACCACTCAACATCCCAAGGACGCATCGACGTGCACCATCAACGTGGAACGCACCATCCAACGTCGCGACGAGCGCCTTCACGCCCGCGGGGTTATGCGCACCGTCGACAACGATCATTGGCTTGCGCGAGATGAGTTCCATCCGTCCCGGCATGCGGACCTTGGCGAGCGTCGACGTCACGACGTCCTCGCCGAGACCGCGACCGAGGAACGCCTCGGCCGCAACGATCGCGGTCGCGGCGTTGACGCCTTGATGGATGCCGTGCAACGAGACCAGCACCTCTTCATAGGACTCGAACGGCGTGCGAAGTGTGATGGCCCGGCCTCCAAGCGCCAGCTCGTTGCGTTCCAGCACGAATTCCCGGTCGAGCAGCCACAACGTCGCACCGAGTTGCTCGGCGCGACGCATGGCGATGTCCACGACGATGGCGTTCGTGGTCGCCACGATGGCAATACCCTCCGCGCGGAATATCCCGACCTTGTCGCTCGCGATCTCGGCGATCGTCGTGCCCAGAACGGCAGTGTGGTCGAGGTCGACGTTCGTGAGCACCGCGACGTCGCTATTGATGATGTTCGTCGAATCCCACGTACCGCCCATGCCGACTTCGATGACGGCGACGTCGACGCCCTCATCTGAGAAGTGCAGCAGCGCCGCCGCCGTCAGGAGTTCGAATCGCGTCAGTGCGATGTTGCTGACTGACTCGACGTCGGCCAGCCGTTGCAGGAGTGTGACCAGGTCTTCGTCGTCGAGCGGCTCGCCGTTGACGGCGATGCGTTCATTGATGCTGTGCAGGTCGGGGCTGGTGAAGGTTCCCACCCGAAGCCCGGTGGCGCTCAGGAGTGCGCTCGTCAGCGTCGTCGTCGTGCCCTTGCCATTGGTGCCGGTGATATGCACCGTCCGGTAGTCCACCTGTGGATCGGCCAGCAACGCCAAGGTGTCGATGATGGGAGCGAGCGTGGGGACCGCCTGACGATTCGGTGCGACTCGTTCGAAGTCGACATGCGACTCAAGCCACGTCAGCGCCTCAACGTACGAGGTAAAGCGCACGGTTTAGCTCGCGCGACGAGTTCGCGTCGCCTTTCGAATTTCGTAGTCGGGCGCGACCTGGCCGAGGACCGACGCGGCCGTGACGACGCACTTGACGACGTCGGTGCGACCGGGAACGTCGTACATGGGTTCGAGCAACACGCTCTCGAGGATCGACCTGAGTCCACGAGCACCGGTGCCGCGTTCAAGGGCGAGGTCGGCGATCGCCTCGAGCGCGCCTCCTTCGATGACCAACTCCACGCCGTCCATCGCCAGCACCTGTTGGAACTGCTTCACCAACGAGTTCTTCGGCTCGGTGAGGACTTGAATCAACATGCCACGGTCAAGTTGTTGCACGGCGCTGACGATGGGAAGGCGTCCGATGAACTCGGGTATGAGTCCGAACTTGACGAGGTCTTCGGGCAGAGCGTGACGAAAGAGCTCGATGTCGCCCTTGCGCTTGGACTCGACCGGCTGGTTGAAGCCCATCGACTTCTTGCCCAGTCGACGTTCGATGATCTCCTCGAGACCGGCGAACGCGCCGCCGACGATGAACAGGATGTTGGCGGTGTCGATGGTGATGAACTCTTGGTGCGGATGCTTGCGACCGCCCTGTGGTGGCACGCTCGCGACCGTGCCTTCGAGAATCTTGAGGAGCGCCTGCTGCACGCCCTCCCCCGACACGTCGCGCGGGATCGAAGGGTGCTCGGCCTTGCGCGCGATCTTGTCGATCTCGTCGATGTAGATGATGCCTCGTTCGGCACGCTTGACGTCAAAGTCGGCCGCGGAGAGCAACTTGAGGAGGATGTTCTCGACGTCTTCGCCGACGTAGCCGGCCTCGGTCAGGGCCGTCGCGTCAGCGATCGCGAACGGCACGTTGAGCATCCGCGCGAGCGTCTGGGCGAGGAAGGTCTTGCCGCACCCGGTCGGTCCGAGCAACAAGACGTTCGACTTCGCGACTTCCACGTCGTCATCGTGCAGCGGGCCGGTCTGAATGCGCTTGTAGTGGTTGTAGACCGCGACGGCGAGCACCTTCTTCGCCTCCACCTGACCGATGACGAACTCATCGAGGAATGCGGAGATCTCACGCGGAGTGGGGAGGTCATCGAGGACGAACTCGGGCCGATCGCCGAATTCGTCGGCGATGATGTCGTTGCACAGGTCGATGCACTCGTCGCAGATGTAGACGCTGGGTCCCGCGATAAGTTTCTTGACCTGCTTTTGACCCTTTGCACAGAAGCTGCACTTGATCAGGTCGTTGCTCTCACCAAACTTTGCCACTTAGTTCCTCCGACACGACCTCCGCCGCGTCAATCCTACGAGCCGAGCACCTCAAAACGCGGTACCTACGGTCGAGCGGAGATGACTTCATCAATCAGTCCATATTCAACGGCCTCTGCGGCACTGATGATGAAGTCACGATCAGTGTCCTTGGTGATCCGCTCGACCGATTGACCAGTGTCATTCGCCAACATGTTGTTCAACATGTCCTTCATGCGCAAGATCTCACGGGCCTGAATCTCGATGTCCGAGGCCTGACCGCCGACACCGCCCCAGGGCTGGTGGAGCAGGACGCGAGCGTGCGGCAACGCGAAGCGCTTGCCCTTCGCGCCGGCGCCCAAGAGCACCGCGGCGGCGGACGCCGCTTGACCGAAGCAGAAGGTCGAGACGTTCGGCTTGATGTACTTCATCGTGTCGTAGACCGCGAGAAGTCCCGTGATGTCGCCACCGGGCGAGTTGATGTAGAGGTTGATGTCCTTGTCGGGATCCTCGGACTCGAGGAACAGCATCTGCGCGCAGATCAAGTTCGCGATGGTGTCGTCGATGGGCGTGCCGAGAAAGATGATGCGCTCGCGAAGGAGTCGGCTGTAGAGGTCGTACGCTCGCTCGCCACGGTTCGACGATTCGACGACCGTCGGGACGAGGTAATTCTGGGCTCGGAAGTATTCGTTCACGCCACTACCTTAGGCGTCGGCCTCTTCGTCCTGTTCGTCGTCGTCTGGCTCGTCGGTCATCGCCTTTGACTGGTCGGCGCGCAACATGGCGGGGTCGATCGCGACGCCGGTCGGATCGACGAAGGTCACGTTCTCACTCAGCCACTTCGACGCCTTCATCTTGGCGACTTCGGCGTTGAAGCTGACGACGCGTCCGGTGTTGCGCAGATTCGTGCGGAGGAGGTCCGCGGTCACGTCCATGGCGGCCGCGGTGGTCTCGAGTTCTTCGTCGATCTCCTCTTGCGTCGGTTCGAGTTTCTCCGCGACCACCAATGCCCTAAGGGCCAGGTCGACGCGAACGGCGCGTACCGCATCTTGACGAAGGGTCGCGAGCAGATCATCAGGTGACTGGTTCGTCACCTGTAGGAAGGTTTCGAGACTCAACTTCTGTTCCGAGAGTCGATGACCAAGGTCGTGCAATCGTTCGTTCGTCTCGGAATCCGCGAGAACCTCGGGGACCGCCTCTTCGGGGATGAGTTCACTCAATGCGACGAGCATGGCGTCGCGCTGAGACATCTGAGCCTCGATGATCTTGCGCTGGCGCATCTGGCTCAGGATCGTCTCGCGCATCTCCTCGTGCGTCGTCCACTCCGTGTTCTCCGCGACCCATTCGTCGGTGAGTTCGGGCAGCACTCGCTCTTGGACCTGCTTCAGTTTCATTTCGTAGGTGGCGACGACACCATCGCCCAGCGAGCCGTTCATTTTCAACTCTTCACCGGCCTTCAGTCCGAGGATGAGTTCGTCTACTCCTTCGGTGATCGATCCGGAACCGACGGTGTACATGAAATCGCTCATGTCGAGCGGTTCGACGTCCGTAGCGATCTGTTGTACGTGGATGTCCATCGTCACGAGATCGCCCGTCACAATCGGTCGATCGACGGGATTGAGCACGGCGTCAGTCTCAAGGAATCGATTGATCTGCGCGTCGACCTCTTCGTCGGTGACGACCGGAGAGGGAATCGTGACTCGAAGGTCACGCTGACCCTTGATCGAGAGCACGGGACGGACTTCAACCTCCGCTTCGAAGGTGAGCAGTCCCTCTTCTTCGCCCGCGGTGATGTTGATGTCAGGTTGTCCGATGGGGTCGATCAGCGACTCGGCCACGGCGCGCGCGTAAAAATCCGGCATCGATTCACGAATCGCCTCGGATCGAAGCACGGAAGGACCGCCGATGTTGGCGATAAGAACGTTCTTCGGGACCTTCCCCTTTCGAAAGCCCTTCACGCTCACTTGCTTGGCCAACGTCTTGGCAGCGGTGTCGATCGCCGTCTCCATTTCGGCGTCGTCGATCTCGACGTTGAGCATGACCCGGTTGTTATCTAAAGAGGTGGTGGTAGCGCGCATAGGAGAGACCATCCTACCGTTCCCACAAGAATTGCCTCTAAATCATGATGGCGAGCGCGTCGGCGAATGCGGTCGCCAACGCGCGGTCGCCGCGAACATCGGTGGCGGACGCGGAGAGAAACGCACCGGCGCTGATCCGTCCGGCCGACCGACGCCAAAAAAGTGCCACCGGTGTGGTCACCTCGAGGAGTGGCGCCACCGTTGAGGACACGCTGGGCACTGCGCGCCCATCGACCACCGTGATGAACGCCGTGCGCGCCAGCCGGCCGCTCAAATTCACCTGGACCACGGTTCCGTCGCTCGCCTTCATCTTCTTACCCACGACGTAGGGCAGGGACGCCTCGAAACGATTCACCACGATCTCTTCACCGGGTCCGTGGTCGTCCTCGGGCATCAGGAGCGCGTCGCGAATGTCTTGAAGGTGTATCCAGCTATCGACGACCCTCGTCTCCTGAAAACGGTGATACGGCCGTTCGCCTTCCGGGCTCCAGCCGATCTTTTCCCACGCCTCGTCGCTGAGGGATCGGAGCGTGGCCAGCGAGCGGGCGCTCTGCGCACGAAATTCGTCTAGGACTTCGAGACCGGGTGTGCTCCGTCGAGCCTGCACGAAGGCCTCGTTAAACTCCCCCACCGGGTTGCGGACGTGGTCAGGCCACTCGCCGTGGAACTCCGGCACCGGTGCACCGTGGAGCATCAACTCGAAGCCCACGAGGTGACTGAGGACGTCTTTCACGCTCCAGCCAGGACACGGCGTGGGCGCGTCATACCTCGACGCGGGCAACGGGCGAAGAAGTTTGTCGATTGATGTCCATGTTTCATCGAGCGCGTCGATGATCCATTCGTAGGCCACAGCCGCCTCCATTGGTCTAATACGAAGCCTACGGAGCCGCGAGGACGATCGGGCTCATTTCGCGTGATGTGTAACGATGGAGGGCACGGGGCGTAGCGCAGCTTGGTTAGCGCGCCTGGTTTGGGACCAGGAGGTCCCGGGTTCGAATCCCGGCGCCCCGACGCAACGCAGTGACCTTGGCACTTCTCTTTTCACATCCCTGAACGAATCGGCGGCTACGAAGGTCGCAAAATCTTCGGCGTCAGGCGATCTGTTCGGTGGTTGTACCTGAACGCAGTCGTGCGAGCCCGTGCTCGGTCAACTTGGACGGCAACGGCTTCGCGAACAGGAAACCCTGGATGAACGTCGCGCCAAGTTCTCGCAACACTTGGAGCTGATCGTCGTATTCGACGCCTTCGGCGATGGTCGTCTGACCAAGTGCCCTGGCGACGTCAACGACGCTTTTCACCAGCACCCGGGCCTCCGTGCTCGTGCAGATCTGGTCGATGAACGACTTGTCAATTTTGATGATGTCGATCGGTAGTGCCGACAACCTCGCGAGCGATGAGTAGCCCGTTCCGTAGTCGTCGAGCGCGATGTGAAGACCCGTTGCCTTCAGCTCGACGAGACGCGCGTTGACCGCATCGAACTCGCCCACCAGTGCGCTTTCGGTAATTTCAAGGACCAGAACGCGCGGGGGCAAGTTGGCCGACTCGAGGTCGCTCGCCACGTAGTCCACGAGCTCTGGTTCAGCGAGTTGGCGCGGTGAGAGGTTGACGCTCATATAGAACTCATCGTCGACGAGCCCGGCCCTGCGCCACGCGGCGAGTTGACGACAGGCTTCACGTCGAACGGATCGCCCAATTGGGACGATGAGCCCTGACGTCTCGGCGAGCGCGAGGAAGGCGCCCGGAGGCAGCAACCCGCGTCGCGGATGACTCCACCGAACGAGAGCTTCGGTCCCCGCGATGGATGCGTCGTGCGTATTGACGATGGCCTGGTAGTAGACCTCGAACTCACCGTGTTCCACGCCGTGGCGCATCTCTGACACCAGGTTGAGACGCGCGAGAGCGCCCTCGTGCATACCGGCATCGGCGAGTTCATAGAGCCCCCGACCGCGCTGCTTGGCGACGTACATCGCCAAGTCCGCATCACGCAAGAGCTCACCCGCATTGCCAACGAGATCGCTCACCGATATTCCGACGCTGGCCGAGATCTCAATATCATGGTCCGCCACGATGAATGGGACGCGCAGCGCTTCGGCGATTCGCTGTGCCACTCGTTGTGCGACATTTCGCACGTCGCCCGACTCGATGAGAATCGCGAACTCATCACCACCAAATCGGGCGATGGTGTCGCTCGTGCGCGCGATCGCCTCGAGGCGATGCGAGAGGTCGATAAGCAGTTCATCACCGGCGCCGTGACCGAGACTGTCGTTGACGATCTTGAAGTCATCGACGTCCAGCAGCAACACCGCGAGGTGCTTCGCTTGGTGCTGCGACTTCTCGAGCGCGAGTTCAACGTCCTTGAGGAAGGAAGCGCGATTCTTGAGACCCGTGAGGCTGTCGTGCGCGTACTCAAAGAGCAGCGTGTCCTCGGCAACTTTGCGCTCCGTGATGTCCATGATCGTCCCCAACACCGTTCGCTTCTCACTGTGAGGCGTCTCGGTCCACTCCGCGAGCGCATGCACCCAGCGCAACGTTCCATCGGGCAGCATCAAACGGTGCACCAGATCGACCGGTTCGTGATCCACCACGCACGCCTGAATGGCCGCGCCAAGGACCGCGCGGTCGTCAGGGTGCACGACCGTCATCAACTGCTCGACGCTCAAGGGGCCCCGTGACTCGATACCGAGCAGCCGATTGAGTTCAGCGGTAGCGCGCAGCACCCCCGTGTCGGGATCCTGTTCGAAACTTCCCAGTCGTGCGACTCGTTGTGCCATCTCGAGTCGACGCACCTCTTGCTCGGATGAGACAAGTGCAGTGACGTCGACACCTTGCACCAGGACGTTGGCGGCGCCTAGGGAGTCCAGCACCGGCCGCATCGTCCAGTCGACATACACATTGGTTCCATCGGCTCGAGTCGACCTCGCCCGAACAACGTTGGACAGTTCGACCTTCTTTGCCGCGTCCTGCGCCACGGCCCCTTCGATCAGCGCGTCGTACGGAGGGTCAGTCAATGAGGAGAGCACCTCATTGATCAACGCACCCGCTGAGGCGCCAAGCGTCCGGCAGAATGCCGGATTGACTCGACGAATCGTTCCCGTGGTGTCGACGATGCACATGGCGAGTTCGGCGAGTTCAAAAATGTCAGCGTCGACCCTCAACTCGAGTGGGCGACGTGCACGATGCCTTTCGAAGGGCGTCACGCGAGAGGACGGCATAGTCCCATCTTGTGCTTAAGGGCCGAGCCGGGCGTAGGGACAAAAGGCCCAATTGGACGTTGAAAAGTTCAATTTCGGGCCAATGACATCATTGTTGTGCTGGCGTTGGCGGCGAAGTGTGAAGTCGTCCGAGCTCCAGTGAAGGCACGTTGATGTGCATGATCGTGACGAGCCGGTCGCGACATCCGTGCCACCGCGCATCATGATCTCGAGAACCAAAAAACAGTGAACTCGGCTATAGCGTGACGTTGTGCCCAACGCGTCACTAAACCGAAGGACCCTACTTCGACGAGGTGCGGCCATCGGTGTTGTCGCAGCGGGCGCGATAGCCGCCACGGTCCTCGCCGAAGACCACCGCCACGCGGGGCCGTCGCGATCCACCACGACCACGCCGCAGACCTCGACGACAACTCTGCCGAAGGGACCAGCGACCGCAGCCCACTGGAACGCCCTCGCCGCGACACTCGCGGGACGGCTCGTTCAGCCCTCCAATCCTTCCTACGGTACGGATCGATTGCTCTACAACTCAAGATTCGTCGACCTTCACCCTCGCGCCATTGCGTACTGCGCCACGAGTGACGACGTGGCTCGCTGCATCGACTTCGCAACGACCCACGACGTCGCGGTCGCCGCGCGGTCGGGCGGACACAGTTACGCCGGCTACTCGAACAGCGACGGACTCGTGATCGACGTCAGTTCGATGAACACCATCACGGTCGATACCGCGGCGAACGTGGCCACGGTCGGTGCCGGGTCAAAACTGATCGACGTCTATAACGAGATCGGTAGACGGGGCCGACTACTACCGGGTGGATCGTGTCCCACGGTGGGCATCGCCGGTCTCGCGCTGGGTGGGGGCATCGGTGTCTTCGGTCGCAAGTACGGGCTCACGACTGACAACATCCAGTCCATCAAATTGGTCAGGGCGGACGCGTCGACGCTCTCGGCGAACGCGAGCGACCACGCCGATCTCTGGTGGGCCTGTCGCGGTGGCGGCGGCGGTAACTTCGGCGTCGCCACGTCCTTCGAATTCACCGTGCATCCGATGCCCGTCGTCACGCTCTTCACCTTGCAGTATCCATGGGACGCCGCGGCGGCAATGCTCGACGCGTGGCAGCGGTGGATCCTCGATGCGCCCGACGAACTCTGGTCGAACGCGCAACTTCTCTCACAGGGCTCGCACGGGTTCCTCACCCAGATCGCCGGCGTCTACTGCGGATCGCCGAGCGCCCTCGCCAGCCTGCTCGCACCTTTGAAGAGCGCTATCGGCACCGCACCCACGTACAGCTTCAACGGGTCCGACGATTACCTCGCCGCGATGGAGACCGAAGCGGGCTGCTCGGGCCTAACGATTGCTGCGTGCCACCTCACGACCCAGACACCAACAGGGCGACTCAGCCGCGAGGCGTACGCCGCGAAGTCGAGTTACGTGGATGGCCCGATGACGAGCGCCCGCGTGCAGCGCGTCATCGACGCCGTGGAGAATCTCCATTCGAGCGCACCAACGCTTGGTGGTGGACTCGCTTTCGACGCCTACGGCGGTGCCATCAACGAAGTACCTTCGCACGAGACCGCGTTCGTCCACCGTGACAAACTCGCCTGCATCCAAGCGACGTACTCGTGGTCGAGTGCGACGCCGTTGGCCGAGATCGCCGCCGGCGCGTCGTGGCTCGAGTACCTGGGCACCGACGTCTTCGACGCGTCGACGGGCGCGTACCAGAACTACATCGACCCGACACTGCGTGACTGGCCGAATGCGTATTACGGGTCGAACCTCGAGCGATTGACGGCAGTCAAGCGTGCCTATGACCCGGGCGATCTCTTCTCGTTCGCCCAATCGATTCCGCGGTCCTAACCGTGGACCCACCCCACCGACGCTTCTTCCGGTGCCACAGCGTGGACTGAGCCACGATTTCCTCAATGAAATGAGCAAAATGCCCGATTAGGTTTCCGGTCCGGGGACCTCGCTACACTTCCTCCAATTCGAGGGAGCGATGGACGACCCTCATATCAGACGGGGGAAGTCAATGAGACGAATACACATTGGACTACGAACGGTGGTTGCCTTTGCCGCGGTGACGTTGGCGGCGTCGCCGGTCGTGGCGCTCAACGCTGGTGCGAGTGGCCCCGGTCCGAACACGTGGACGTCGATCGGACAGGGAGTGAACCCGAGCACGATTCCCAACGTCACCGTCTTTGGCAGTTTGCCGGCGAACACGCCCGAGCAGGTGTCGTTCATCCTCCAAGAACAGAACAAGAATCAGTTGGAGTACCAGACCGAACAGGGCTTCAGTCATTTCCTCACGACGAGTCAGTTCGCGCAGCAGTATGGCCAGAGCCAATCGAACATCAACGCTCTCCGCTCGTACCTCGCGGGCTTCGGCATCACGACAAGCGTCTACGCCGACAACGTGGACGTCTCCGCGTCCGGCACTGCCGGTGAGTTCGATGCCGCGCTGTCCGTGACCCAGGACAACTACCGCGCGCCGCACGACCCAGACGGAAGGTCGAGCGATAGCAGCTTCCAAAGTTTCCACGGCCCCACGACGTCGCCCCAACTGCCCTACCGCCTCTCGCAGTTCGTGTTGGCGGTCTTTGGCCTCACGAACTACTCGCCGTTCACCAGCCAGGCCGTCAGTCGCGTGCAGGGATCGAGCGCGGGGAAAGTCACCGCCAAGGCCACGACTGACCCCGCCACGTGCCTCGCCGAGACCGGCGACACGAATGACTGCAACCTCCCCCAGGACTTCGCGTCGAATTACGGCATGAACCAACTCGATCGCCACGCCAACGGATCGGGACAGACGCTCGCCATCGTCACCTTGGCCGCGCTCGACGCCGGTACGGCGCCCAATGTGTGGGCGCCGCAGGACTTCTGGCAGTTCGCGGGCATCAACCAGACCGGCACCTTGAACGTCGAGAACATCGACGGAGGTCCCGGTCCAGCGAGTCTCGCGACCGGATCCTCCGAAACCGACATTGACGTCGAGCAGGCCGGTGGCGTCGCGCCCGGCGCCAATATCATCCTCTACCAGGCGCCCAACACCGACAGCGGTTACGTCGACGCGTTCTTCCAGGCGACGAGTGACAACATCGCGAGCAGCATCTCGTCGAGCTGGGGCGAGTCCGAGACCTACGTGTCCGAGGCTGTCGCGTCCGGTCAAGAGACCTCCGCGTACCAGGCGGCCTTCGACGAGGCGTTCCTCGAGATGGCGGCCCAAGGTCAGTCGGGCTTCGTCGCGGCCGGTGACAGTGGCGCCTACGACACGAACAACACCAACAACTATGGTCCCTATGCCACGACGAACCTCTCGGTGGACATCCCCGCGGCGAGCCCCTACATCACGACCGGCGGCGGCACTACGTTGCCCAACAGCGGATCGATCCCCGCGCTCGCGCCCGGCGGTGTCGTCAGCCCCTACAGCGTGAACCAGCAGCGTGCCTGGGGCTGGGACTACCTCTGGCCCGCGATCGCGGGTAGCTTCGCGGTCCCCTTGTCGCAGGCCGCGCAGGCGAACGTCGTAGGCACCGGCGGAGGTTTCAGCGCGAACGAACCGGAGCCTTCCTACCAGTACGGCGTCTCGGGCACCAACTGGTTCAGCGCGGTGAAGTACCTGACGCCAACGGGTTACACCAAGGTGAACGGCATCATCGCGCCCACGACGTGGAATTTCAACGCGACACCGCCGGTCACGCACGGCTTTGGCACCGGTCGAGCGCTCCCGGACCTGTCGGCTAACGCGGACCCCGAGAGCGGCTACATCGCCTACATCCCGTCCTATGAATCGGTCGGCGCGTCGCCACTCGAGATCTTTGGCGGCACGAGCTTCGTTGGTCCCCAGCTCAACGGCGCCACGGCGGTCATCGACGCCTACGTCGGACACCGCGTCGGATTCTGGAACCCGTCGATCTACCAGTTCGCTCAGCAGTGGAACTCACCATTCACGCCGCTGCAGCAAGCTGGCACGGGGAACGACAATATTTACTACTCGGGCAACCCGGGGGCGCTCTTTAACGAGTCGACCGGACTCGGCACGCCGAACATCTCCGCGTTGGCGAGGGACTTCGCGAACTAAGCGACGCGACGGGGAACGAACGACCCGTCGGCCCCGTTGGGCCGGCGGGTCGTCCCATTTGTGACGCGTCATCGCCCTGGTGCCCCCGGCAGGAGTCGAACCCGCAACCTGACGGGTAGAAACCGTCTGCTCTATCCAGTTGAGCTACAGGGGCGCACCGCTCATCGTACCGAAGCGAGCACGAACTCTTGGCCCACCAACGAGGTGCTGTGCAATACTGGACTCACTTGGTGGGCGTAGCTCAGTTGGTTAGAGCGCCAGGTTGTGGTCCTGGAGGCCGCGGGTTCGACCCCCGTCGCTCACCCCAAGCAACACCCGTTCCCGTTTCGGGAACGGGTGTTTTTTTGTGGCGCCACTTCTTACCGACGAGTAGATTTCGGTTGATAGGCCTCGTTCGAGGTTCGACTGGAGACACTATGACAATCGTTCGCGACTCTTTCTACATCAACGGCGAATGGGTCAGGGCCACTTCATCAGAGACCCTCGAGGTGACGACGTCAGGAACCGGCGAACTCTACGCCACGATCCCCGCCGGTACCGTCGAAGAGGCCAACAGTGCCGTCGAAGCCGCTGCCGCCGCCTTCACGGGCTGGGCCAACACCAGCCCCAAGGAGCGTGGAGAGTTCCTCGTGCGGATCTCCGAGAAGTTGGCCGAGCGCACCGACGAGATCGCACTGATCATCTCGAACGAAGTGGGCATGCCGTTGATGTTGTCCAAGGGCATCCAGGTCGGCCTGCCGACGGCGGCATTCGCCGACCACGCACAGCACGCCAACGAGTTCACCTGGGATAAGGAAGTGGGCAATTCCACCTTCATGTACGAACCCTACGGAGTCGTCGCAGCGATCACGCCGTGGAACTATCCGCTGTACCAAATCTCTCTGAAGGTGGCGGCCGCCCTCGCGGCCGGCTGCACCGTGGTCCTCAAGCCGAGCGAGGTCGCACCAATCAACGCCTTCATCCTGGCTGACATCATCCATGAGGTCGGGCTGCCCAAGGGTGTCTTCAACTTGATCACCGGACTCGGACCGGTCGTTGGCGAAGCGATCGTCGCGCACCCCAAGACCGACATGGTCTCCTTCACCGGTTCCACACGGGCCGGTAAGCGCGTCATGCAGCTCGCTGCGGAGGGAGTGAAGAAGGTCTCGCTCGAACTCGGGGGCAAGTCGGCGAACATCATCTTGGAGGACGCCGACTTCACGACCGCGGTGAACAGTGGCGTCTTCGCCGCGTACCTGAACTCCGGTCAGACCTGCTCGGCACTGACGCGCATGGTCGTGCCACGCTCGCGACTCGCCGAGGTGGAGGACCTCGCCGTCGCCGCGGCCGCGGGCCTCGCGCCGGCCGACCCGATCACCGGTTCAAGTCTGCTCGGTCCGCTCGTGAGCGCGGTGCAGCAGCAGCGCGTGCGCGACTATATCAACAAGGGCGTCGATGAAGGCGCCCGGCTTATCTGTGGTGGCGTCACGCCGCCCGAAGGCTTGGAGAAGGGCTACTACGTGGCTCCGACAATCTTCTCGGACGTACGCAACGACATGACGATTGCCCAGGAGGAGATCTTCGGGCCGGTACTCTCGATCATCCCCTACGACACCGAAGAGGAAGCAATCGAGATCGCCAACGACTCTCCCTACGGATTGGCCGGTGGCGTGTGGGCCGGGACCGACGAGAAGGCCATCGAGGTCGCTCGCAAGATGCGCACCGGCCAAGTGGACATCAACGGCGGTGCCTTCAACTTGGTCGCCCCCTTTGGCGGCTACAAGCAGTCCGGCATCGGCCGTGAGCGTGGACTCCTCGGATTCGAAGAGTTCCTCGAGGTCAAGTCGGTGCAGCACAACTAACGATTGGACCCCGGCGAGTGGGTAGACTCTTCACGCGCCGGTAGCTCAATTGGCAGAGCATTTGACTCTTAATCAACAGGTTCCGGGTTCAAGTCCCGGCCGGCGCACCAAGTGAGGCAACACCCAAGAACCTGACGTGGATATCGTCCCGACATTCGTCGTGCAGAATCCCGCGATTCAACCTTCTTCGCAGAATCTCTCGACGACTTCGGCAATTCCAACGTCGTCGAGTCGATAGTGGGCATACAGTGCGGCGGGCGGACCGATTAGGACGTATTCGTCGTGAATGCCATGTCGAAGGAAGGGAATTGAAATTCGGTGGTCAGCCAGAACCTCGGCCACCGCACCGCCCAATCCACCGATGGTGCTGTGCTCTTCGACTGTCACGATCGCGGATGAGGACTGCGCTGCGGTCATGATGGCTTCGACGTCCAGCGGCTTGATCGTGTGCATGTCGATGACGCGTGCCGTGAATCCCCGAAGAGCGAGCAGTGACGCCGCAGCCATCGAGGGGTGAACTTCGGATCCGGTCGCAATGATCGTGACATCGGTCCCTTCGACGAGCGTGACGGCTCGGCCGATCTCGAACCCCGACGGGACGGTTTCGTACACCTCTGGGTCTCGACCCCGGCCGAGTCGGATGTAAATGGCGCCCTTTACATCCAATGACGCGCGAAGTATCGCCCGAAGTTGATTCCCGTCGGCCGCGCACACCACCGTCAAGTCGGCAACGGCCCGCATCGCCGCGAGGTCCTCCAGCGCGTGATGACTCGACCCGTAGTAGCCCAACGAAAATCCCGAATGATGCCCCAAAACCCGAACGGGCATCCCGGGGTACGCGCAGTCTGTTCGCACCTGCTCGTAACCGAGGAGTGCGGCGAAGGAGGCGAAGGTTCCGACGAAAGGAATCAGTCCGGTCGAAGCGAGTCCCGCCGCAGCAGTAATCATGTTCTTCTCGGCGATACCCATGTTGAAGAACCGCTCTGGGTGTCGTTTGCCAAAGTCCGCGAGCCGGTTCGCCGACGCCAAATCGGCGGTAAACACGATGATCCGATCGTCGTTGTCCGCCAGGTCGGCCAACTCCTCACCCGCCACGAATGCCGGTACCGAGCGAGCGCTGATCCCCTTCTCACTCCCCTTCACCGGGGCAGCCGCGATGGAGCTGACGCCTCGAAAGACATCGCTCTGATTCTGTCCTCCGGACACTGGTGAATCCTTGAAGCCGCCTTCGATCTCGACTTCGTCGTTCATGCCCGTGCTCCGTCGACCAACTCTTGGTAGACGTCCTTGTAGTCCTCGTCGTTCAGATTTCCGACGTGCCATCCGAGGTCTAACTCCATGCGCTTCACACCCTTGCCCTTGATGGTGTCAGCAATGATCACTCGTGGCATTGTCGGGTCTGCAATCTCTAAGAGGTCGAAGGCGTCGACAATCGCCCGGATGTCATGACCATCGATGCGCTGGACGTGCCAGCCGAACGCTCGAAATCGTTCATGAAGGGGTTCCAACGACATTATGTCCTCGGTGGGTCCGTCAATACCCAATTGGTTACGGTCGACGATACAAACCAACGATCCAACTCGAAAGTGTTTAGCTGCCATCGCGGCCTCCCAGATTTGACCTTCGTCGAGTTCGGCGTCGCCGACCATCACGTAGGTGCGGAAGTCTCTTCCTTGTACCCGCGCGCCCAACGCCATACCGAGGCCGATGGAAAGCCCGTGGCCGAGTGACCCGGAGCTGAAGTCGATGCCTCGAACCTTACGCATATCTGGGTGATCGCCAAAGGGACTGCCTAATCGCGTGAACGTGTCGAGGTCGGCGCAGTCGAAGTAACCGAGATCCGCGAGCAATGGGTACAGACCGATCGCGGCGTGCCCTTTGCTCAACACGAATCTGTCGCGGTCGGGCCACTCCGGGTTCGAAGGATCCAGTCGTAACTGACGGTAGAAAAGCACGGCAAACAATTCGGCAGCCGAGAATGTGCCGCTGTAATGTCCGGCCCCAGCGATTCTTGTGAGTCGAAGCGTCTCCAGTCGCACAAACAGTGCTCGGTCCTCGAGCCGCGCCACCTCGACGTCGGTGAGATAGGTCATGATGTATGACTCCAGCCATCCGATTGCGGTAACTCATTATGTCCGGACCTCACTGTGGCCTCCCGTTCGTTGCTTTCAATCTGCGTACGGCGTTAAACGCCGATCTCGTCGCCGCCAACGCGTGTTCTAGGTCGCCGTCATTCATCGCCGCCGAGACGAACCAGTTGTGGCGTGGGTGGAGAAAGAGTCCCTGGTGCAACGCCTCGGAGCAGAACTCGTTGGCCAACTCGTAGACGCCCGGACCATCGTCATTGAAGGTCAAGTACGGCATCTGTGGCGGTCCGGTTTGCTTGATACCTAGCTCGAAGGTGGAGGCTTGGTCCGCGATGCCGGCGCGGAGTCGCTCACCCATCACCACCATGTGTCCAATGGAGTCCTCATCCACCAGCGTCTGAATCGTCGCGACGCTGGCCGCCATGGCGACGCCCGCAAACCAGAAAGAACCCGTCGTGTACACGTTCGTGGCGCCATCGCGGAACCGATCGGAACCGACCACTGCAGCGAGTGCGTAACCGTTCGCGATGGCCTTGCTCCACGCCGAGAGGTCGGGCAATACCCCGATTGGTTCCCAGCTCGATCCAACGTGGAGACGAAAGCCGCAGCGTACGTCATCGAGTATCAACGCCGCCCCTGTCGCATCACAGAGTTCACGCAGGCCTCTCGCGAACTCAACGTCGACCAGTTCCTGATCGAATCCGGCATCGTGACGAAATGGCGACACGAGTATGCCCGCGACGTCATCTCCACAGGCCGCGACTGCGTCACGGACACTTTCGAGGTCGTTGTAGACATAATGGACGAGATTCGACCGGTCTTCGAGAGTTACGCCACCCGGACGCGGCGTGCACCACGGGGCAGCACCGTGGTACGCACCACGCGCGACCAGGATCTTGCGACGGCCCGTCGTCGCTCGGGCGATGGTACAACATAGCGTCGTCGCGTCCGTGCCGTTTTTCTGGAACATTGCCCAGTCTGCGTGTTGGACCGTTTGCACCAGCAGCTCGGCCAATTCGACGATTTGTTCCGAGGGTCCGTTCTGGCAATCGGCCAAGTGCGACTGAGCGCGAGCCGCACGCTCGACCGCGGGATGGTGATGCCCTAGGACCACCGGCCCATAGCTGCACATGAGGTCGACGTACTCGTTACCATCGACATCCCACACGCGAGCGCCCATCCCGCGCTCCATAAATTGCGGGAACGCATTAGGCAGCATGCTGGCATTTTGATGTCCGTACATCCCACCGGGTATCACGAGTCGACTGCGTTCTTTGAGCAATGTGCTCTTCCTCTGGTCGGTCACGGCGCACTCCATTTCGTCAGCGTCCACGAAGATCTTCGCGATTACGATTGTTCATTCCTCTTGGCAAATTGTCGAAGCATGGCTACTACTCCCAGATGCTCAGTTGGGTCGTCGCATCAAAGAAGTGCAGTCGTTCAACGGGTATCGAGAACCGCAGCCGATCGCCCGAGCGCGGCGTCAGCGACGCATCCACCTCGGCGACGCCTTCGCCTTCTGTCGCCAATGACGTTGCATCGCCGACATCGACGATTCCCGACTCGACCACAGCACCCTCTATCGCAAAATGCACAAGCATCTCGTTGCCGAGCCGCTCTACCAAATTCGCCTCAGCGTAGAAACCTGGCTCGTCATCAGGGCCGTCCAGTCGAAGGAACTCCGGGCGCATGCCCACGACGACGCTCTCGCCGACGTGACGACGCAGACCTGGTCGCAGCTGCAGCACCTCGGCGGGGAGTTCCACGGTCTGAGAGCCCAACGAAAAAGACGTCGAGCCGGGGTGAAGGGTCACGCGATAGAGATTCATGGCTGGTGAACCAATAAATCCCGCCACGAAGGAGTCTGCGGGGCGCTCATAGAGCCGCTGTGGCGTGTCGAACTGTTGTACTAATCCGGCTCGTAGGACCGCCACTCGGTCGCCCATCGTCATCGCTTCGGTTTGGTCATGGGTCACGTACAACGTGGCGACCCCCAAACGTCGCTGGAGTCGACTTATCTCGGCACGCATTTGAACGCGCAGTCGGGCGTCGAGATTGGAAAGGGGCTCGTCCATCAAGAAGGCGACAGGCTCGCGCACCAGTGCTCGACCCATCGCCACACGTTGACGCTGGCCGCCCGACAGCTGGCCCGGTTTCTGGTCGAGCATGTCGGACAATCCCATGAGCTCCGCCGCACTCTGAACCCGGCGACGCAGCTCTTCCTTTGGTACCTTTTGCAATTTGAGCGCGAATCCAATGTTGGCGGCGACCGTCATGTGTGGGTACAGCGCGTAATTCTGGAAGACCATGGCAATGTCACGATTCATCGGGGCAACATCGTTCATCACCTCGCCACCGATACGCAATTCGCCTTCGGTTATCTCTTCGAGTCCGGCGACCATGCGAAGCAGCGTCGTCTTCCCACATCCCGACGGTCCGACCAAGACCACGAATTCGCCCTCGGCCACTTCGAGGTCGATCCCTCTTACTGCCTCAAACCCATTGGGATAACGCTTAACGAGCCCTTTCAAGTTGATGGTCGCCACTACTCCTGCACCCCTTCATTATCGAAGTCCAGCTCGGCGAGGGTCACCCTTCGCGGCTCGAAGTCCACATCGTCAGGGACGTAAATCGTCGCGACCTCGTAGGGCTCGAGCTCCACCGAGACCATGCGATTGAGCAACGCACCTGAAAAAGTGCCGGACGTCGCTACTCCCACGGACTCGACAAGTCGAAGCACTACGCCGTCACCGCTTTCGGCCCGCTTGACGCTTCGAAGGACATCGAGGTCCGCTGGCGCGACGTGAAGGAATGTACCTCGACCCGGGATCGGTCCGTCGTGGTACGTCTCGGCAATGACGGTGAAGGGGCGCGCCAATTCCTCGGCGCGTCGCGGCAACTGCGCCGCGCGCCAGTCCCCGTCGTGCGCGATCACTTCCACGAGCGCCTCATGTTCACCCGAGTCTGTTAGTTCGAAGTCCTCCCCTATGAGCCGGGCCCACGACCGACCGTGGTCGGCGGCAATCGCGTTGCGAAGTATGGTCAGGCGTACCTCCGGGCCTGTGGCGTCGTAACCGTACAGATGCGACGTCGCTAGCGCGATCCCCGCGTTATTCGTCTTGTCGAAGATGTCGAGCCACGCCTGGAACGGCTCCTCACTCCCGTTCGGAGTCCGTTCCTGAAAGCTGTAAGCGGCACCCGCGCTCGTCATGATCTCACCGCTGAGATTCCAGGGCATCACCAGTTTCAGTACGGACCGAGGAAGACTCCATGTTGCTCTGAGTCGAATCAGCATCCGGGGAGGTGAAGATTCCAGGATGACGTCCTCAAGGAGTCTCGATTCACCAATTCTGAAGCGAAGCCGAAGTGTCGATCGCAGAGGACCGTCGTCAATGTGTTCACACCCCTCGAACGTCAACGGCAGTTCGACATCGTCGTACCGCACGAGACCGTGCGACCAGGTATCGCTCGCGTCTCGCTGAACGGTCGGGCGTAGTCCGCCGCCGCCAACCAACTCTCGGGAAGTGGCGACCTCGAATATCTCCGTGATGGCTCCGGTCGACGGGTCAACCGTTACATGGTAGTGATCGTTCGAGATCTGATTCGTTGAGACGAGAGCATCGTCGTTCGCGCTGCCCGACCCACCTTGCAGCCAGACGACCTCATACCCCAAGGGCTCCAATTCGAGCGAGAAGAGAGTGTGCGTTCGGTACGCCGTTGCCTCGCCCGAGACCACCTGTTGCGACGGCAGCTCTCCACCGACACTGTCGAGTACGCGCGCCGCGTGGCGTGGAGCCCGAGACGTCGCACGAACGGACCACCCGAGAGGGTTGAAGACGACGAAGGGAGTCGCTGATCCAGGTTGCTGCGCCCAGAAGCTCTCGCGTTCTTGTGCGCGGATCGCTGCGACGCGCGGGTCAATGAGGTGACTGAGTTGGTACGTTGAGTTCGTAGTGACCTCGTCAGCGACTGTTTCGATGAAACCGTAGCGACTGCGAACGCTACGGTACGCCTCCGCACTCGACGTGCCGGCCAGAATGTCATGAAACTGGCATAACGCCAACTCCTCCCACGCACGACCGAGCGGTCCTGTCGCGGCAGGACGATGCAGCCATTGAGCGGCTAGCGTGTCAAAAGTCTCCGCGTCCTGAAGCGAGACCTCACCTCGACGATTCGCCGCTTTCACCCACGCACTCACGGAGTAGCAGCCAACCGCGTGGTGCTGGAGTTCTCCCGTAACGACCGTCAACTCCGATGCGCTGTCGTGCACTTCACGGAAGAACCGCTCGGGATCGCTGTATTCAAGATGTGGTTGCGCTGCACGCATACTGTCGAGCGCGGCGATCATTCGTTTCGTCGGGCCGCCGCCATGATTGCCGATGCCAAAGAAACACATCTGCGCCATTCGTTCGGTGTCAATGAGTGTGGTGAGGTGCTCCACTTTCTCGACGAGGAACTCGAGCGATTCAGTCTCATAATTCATCGGGATGCGGTAGGTCACGATTTCGTCGCCCCGTGGATCACTCCACATGAAGAGGTGACTCGGGAGGTCACGTTCGTGTTCTTCTGGACGCATGAAGACGTAACTTCGCAGTCCACCCTGAATCAACAGATTGGCGAGTCCCGCTGCGTGCCCGAATGAGTCCACGTTGTAACCAACGTGCGCGGCTCGACCGAATACACGTCGAAAGTACCGCTGACCTAGGAGGAGTTGACGCGCGAACGACTCTCCCGAAGGAATGTTGCAATCCGGTTCGATCCACATGCCACCGACCACTGACCAACGACCACTTTCGATCGCCCATCGAATCTCGTCGAACATCGCCGGATCGTGCTGTTCGATCCATGAGTAGTACGCCGCGGAACTCGCAGTGAAAATCAGGTCGTCATGCTCTCGCAGACGATCCAGTGCCGACCGGAACGTGGACCACACTTCCCCAAAGCCTTCTCGCCAATCCCAGATCCATACCGGATCCATGTGGGCATTGCCTATGAGATGCATCGGCAGATTCGCTCCCGTTCGAAGCGCTTCTTGCGCCGTGAAGTTCTCGGTCACCATCAGCCTTTCACTGCGCCTTGAATTGCGAATCCGCGCCCGACCCACTTGGTCACGATGAGATACAGCACGACCGGCGGCAAGGAGTAGACGATCGCGAACGCCGCAACGCCGCTGTAGTTGATGTCGTACTGTCCGAAATAGGTGTACATCGTCACCGACGCAGGACTGTTTGATCCCTGCAACAAGATGTAAGGAATGAAGAAGTCTCCCCACGCGTTGACGAACGTGAAGACGGCGACCACACATATTCCAGGAACGATCATGGGGATCACGACCTTCAACAGTGAACCCATTCGCGAGCTTCCGTCCATCCAGGCGGCCTCTTCGAGTTCGCGAGGCACGGCATCGATGAAACTGCGCGCTATCCACGTGGCGAAGGGCAACGCGGTGGCGGTCATGAAGCACACGGTCCAAAACTTGGAATTGATGATGTTCAGAGTGACGAAGTAGTCGTATGTCGGAATCATGATGGCGATGATCGGTAGCCCCGTCATGAACACCAAGATGTACACGAAGTACTCCTGGGTGCGCGATCCGAATCTCGAAAGCGGATACGCCGCGAGCACTCCGATGACGGTGGCGAGCACCGTGGTGCCAACGGCCAAATAGAGAGAATTTCCAAACGCGGAGAGAAATGAGTTACCGCTCTTAAAGAGATCGGTGAAATGCGAGAGCGTAAAGCCTCCCCCACCTCCGAGCTGCAACGAGCCGTTGCGCTGAAAGGCTACGACGACGAGCCACACGAAAGGTAGGAGGAAGATGACTCCGACAACAGCCATGGCGATGCTCGGCAATTTGCGCTCGGTGGGCAGGCTCGACATGACCCTCATCTCACAAAATTCAGGGCGCCCTGCTTGCGCAGGACCCGGATGTAGATCACCGAGAACACTGCCCCGATGACAAGGAGGACGACGGCGATGGCGGTGCCGTACGCCAGCTGGAACGTGCCAAACGCCTGTTGATACATGAACACGGAGAGCACGTTCGAGCTCGTCCCAGGACCTCCTCCAGTCATGGCGAAGATCAAGGTGAAATCGTTCAACGTCCCCAACGTGATGAGCACGAAGTCAACCAAGATTGTGGTCGATAAGAGGGGCACGATGATGCTACGAAGTCGTCGCCAGGGACGGGCCCCGTCCATCTGAGCCGCGTCCAGAAGGTCGAGCGGCACGTCGGACAACGCGGCGGAAAACAGTAAGAAGGAGAATGCCACCCCGCGCCACGAGTTGGCAAGGCTCACCGAGATCATCGGGTGGCTGATCAGCCAGGTTTGATAGGAAATACCGACGCCGTGTAGTGCCTGTTGCAATGTCCCGCCTTGACTCAACATTGCGAACCACATCCACGCCGCGATTATCTCTGGGACCAGCCAGCACACGATGATGATCGATCCGACAATCTTTCGAACCGACATCGTGCAATGCAACATCATGTAGGCGAGAGTGAATCCGAACAGTGCCTGTCCGATGTACGCCGAAGCGACAAGGTAGTACAAGCTAAGAAAGATTGACTGAATCAGACCGCTGCCTGAGGCAAAGAGTTCGCGGTAATTGGCGAAGCCGATGAATTGGAAATGCGTCGCCGTGGGGCCAGTGACAGTTTGGTTCGTAAACGACAGGATCAAGGGCCAAATAATCGGCCACCCGATAAAGGCCAACACCATTACCAGCAGCGGCGCGACCATCGAGAGTCCGGTCACTCGTCGGCGCGTCTTCACGCGCCACCTCATTTGACGTCGGCGAGGGGGCCCGGTGAGCAGAGCTTGGGCACCCACGCCCATGACACTCTGCTCACCGGGCGACGTCACGCGTTCACCGTTGATCGAACCGAAGAATGGCTCATTACTTTGTCATCGTTTCGACATTCTTACTGCCCACTATTTGCGTGACTTTCGCAGCAAAAGCCGCTTCGGCCTGAGCAGCGGTCATGGTGCCGGCCGAAATGTCACCGGTCAACGCTGCGATCTCGGTGGAGATCTGTGGGTAGGGCGGAAGGTTCGGCCGATAGTTCGTGTACTTCAGCTGCGCGGTCGCAAACGTCAACACCGGGTCAAGTTTGTTGATGGCCGTCCATTGCGGCTGGGTCACTGCGTCGCTCCGCGGAGGGATGTTGCCATCCTTAGAGTTAAACGCGGCGATATTCGCTGCACTGGAGAGGTCCTCTACCAATTTGACGGCGAGTTTCGTGTTCGGCGCGTGCGTACTTACCGACCACGCGAACCCACCTGACTGATTCGTGTAGCCACCCGTACCATTCGTGGGAATCTGCGCTTCCTTGAACGTCGTCGCGCACCCTGGCCAT
>VFSW01001856.1_pt1 | contig 31977 bp, 32 predicted proteins | sample 5358111 | NCBI WGS metagenome assembly VFSW01 (sample SAMN11554181, study PRJNA540505) | mine drainage metagenome | isolation source: sediment from site ElyBrook_90M | place: USA: Ely Copper Mine, Vershire, VT | collected 2017
CGACCGCCGTCTTTAGCGATTCGAACCCCGCGCGCCTGTAAAATGTATTTAGCACTCTATATGATTAAGTGCTAGAAGAAGAGAGCTCCTACCTCTTAGGAGAAACGTTGGCCTCAAATACTGAAGACCGAAGAGCACAGATTCTTCGGGCTGTTGTTGAAAGTTATATTACCTCGGCCGAACCGATAGGGTCAGCTCAACTTGCCACCATGGCCGGTATCGCTGTCTCCTCGGCAACTATTCGAAATGACATGAGCTACTTGGAGCAAGAGGGATATCTCGCCCAACCTCACACCAGTAGTGGGAGAGTTCCAACTGAACGTGGGTACCGCCGATATGTCGATGAACTTATGCCAACCGACTCCACGGAAGAGGAGAAGAGGTACCAGATAGAAGAGTTCTTCAACGTCGCGCATGGTGAATTAGAGCAGCTTCTTGGATCTACAACGAAGCTTCTTACCAATCTCACTGATTGTGCAGCTGTAGTTACTGGTCCTTCGCCCCAGAGAGCCCCGATTCTAAAAGTTCAATACGTAGCGATCTCGAAGAACGCGCTACTCTGTGTCGTGATCGACGTGAACGGATCTGTGGAAAAGGCAACAATTCCTTGGCCACTTGAGATAAGTGAGAGAGATTTAGCTGACCTGTCAGATCTTATGACTGGCCACTTTGCAGGAAAGGAACCGGGTAAAGTCGATTCACCTCCCGAAGTAGATGGCGATCCAGATAAAGTTAAGCTCGCATTTCTTGGCATAAAAGAGGCCTTGAGTGGAGCGGAGAGGGACGGTATCTACCTCTCTGGCGCATCAAGGGTAGCAGCTTCGTTTGACGCGGTTGACACCGTAAGAAGTGTGATTTCGATTTTGGAGCGACAGTACCTTGTTGTCTCTTTGATCCGATCGGTCATTGGTAAAGGCCAAAGCGTTGCCATCGGATCCGAAAATGGTATCAGCTCCCTAAAGGAGTGTGCTGTAGTGGCATTTCCTTACACCATCGACGGTGTGACGATGGGTAGCGTAGGACTAATTGGGCCAACACGTATGAAGTACGGCTCGGTTATAGGCGCAGTTGAGTTAGTTAGTGAAAACCTTTCAAAAAGGCTTAGTGAGGGATAATGGCTGAAGATTTCTATGAATTACTCGGGGTTGCTCGAGGAGCGAGCGACGATGAGATCAAGAAGGCCTATCGTCGTTTAGCCCGAGAACTACATCCCGATGTAAATCCGAATGACAAGAGCTCTGAAGAGCGATTCAAACAGGTATCACGGGCATATGAGACTCTCAGTAATCCAGAGAAGAGACGCAACTACGACACCTATGGCGAAGGGACCGGCGGCTTCGGCGGCGGTGACCCTAACGACATCTTTGGCCAGGGCGGCTTCGGGGACATATTCGAGACGATGTTCGGTGCAGCATTTGGATCTGGCTATCGCGGTGGTCGGTCGAGTGCGATGCGCGGAGATGACTTGTCAATTACGTCCTCTCTTACATTTGAAGAGGCTGTCTTTGGTGTGCAAAAGGATATTTCATTAAGAGTTCCGGCAACTTGCAGTACTTGTGGGGGCAATGGATCTAAGCCAGGTACTACGCCGACAATATGCCCAGTCTGCCAGGGCGCTGGTAGCGTTAAAAAAGTTGCCAATACGATTTTAGGTCGGATGGTAACGACCGCCCCTTGTGATCGATGCCGGGGGAACGGTCAAATTATATCGACACCTTGTCCAGATTGTCGCGGTGACGGAAGACGAACGGTGGATAGAAACTTGACGGTCGACGTTCCACCAGGCGTGGACGATGGCACGACTCTTCACCTCACTGGCAAGGGAGCCGCGGGCTCTAGAGGTGGAATGCCCGGCGACCTCTACATTCAGCTTCGTGTCTCGCCAGACCCGAGATTTACTAGAGATCGAAACGATATTCACTCTACTCTGCACGTTAGTTACGCACAAGCTGCTTTGGGAGTGGAGATCGAGATAGAGACTATCGACTCCAAAGAGCTACTAACTATTCCCGGTGGCACCCAAAGTGGTAAGCGGTTCTCGATCAAGGGTAAGGGAGTACCACACCTCAAGTCGCGCGGACGAGGCGACCATATCGTCACTGTCGTTGTAGATATTCCTAATGCCCTCGGTGCTGATGAAGAGAAGTTGCTGCGTCAAATTGCTGAGGTGAGAGGCGAAGATGTGGCCCATCAAAAGTCAGGTCTATTTCATCGCATCAAGACCGGCCACTTTTAGACCAATTGAGGTGTGAACTCAGTCTATGGAAAGTGCGCCATTTAGCCAGGGTCACTTTGTCTCCAAAGCGCATACCTATGAGCCAAATTGTGATCCAAATTACGTGAACGAAGAGGTGCTGCATCACCTCTTTAGGGTAAAGCGCCTTCGAAGTGGTGACTTGGTATCCATTACCGATGGACGAGGGAGAGTCACGCTCGCAAGTGTCGAGGGTTCGTCCAATGCGTCACCTCGTGGAAAGCGTACTTCACAAATCCCGGCCCTAGTTGGAACTGGCGAAGAGTATCGTGTCGAAAATCAGCTACCTAACGTTGAAGTTGCACTCGCGGCGATCGACTCCGATAAGGTGGATTTGGCCATTACGAAGCTCACAGAACTTGGTGTCGCATCGATCTATTTGTTTGTGGCGGAACGCTCGAACACTACCCATAGTTTGGGTGAAGGCCGACTCCGCCTTGACCGACTCAAGAAGATCGCTATTGAGGCAGTAGCGCAATCTCGCGGTTGTTTCTTGCCCGATATTTCTTTCGTTGACATGAACTACCTCGTCAGCAACGACTTTAGTTTCCTAACCTTCGATGGCGAAGCCTTCGATCCTTTGGCACGTAAATATGTGGTTGGACCTGAGGGTGGTTTCGCGATGAGTGAAATTCCACTCAATGTGAAGAGATGTAGTTTCGCAGGTAATGTACTTCGTAGCGAGACAGCGGCGATCGTAACTGCTTCGTTATCGCTCTTTCATGTGTGATTTTTTATACAACTGACCTATTTTTACACCATCAGTGACTTTTCAAGATAAAATTGTGACTGTAATCACTCGAAGATGCGGAAAGTTTATGAAGATAAGTGACGAAGAGGTAGTTGACGGTTACGCTGCAGCAGTCGGTGCTCGCCTCCGCGCAGTTCGCAAACAAAAGAAACTTTCGCTTCAAAGCGTCGAGGCCATGTCAGAGCAAGAGTTCAAAGCGTCGGTTTTGGGTGCCTATGAGAGAGGCGAAAGATCGATCTCAGTTCCTCGCCTTCAACGCTTGGCAGCACTTTATGATGTTTCAATTGAGCAACTCCTTCCCAAAGATCAGCTTCCATCGTCGCTAAATGGAGCAGGTTTTGATGAGTTCGCCGCTACCGAGTTAGTGCTAGATCCAATCGCCACCTCCGAGTTACCTAGTCGGCGCACGCAGTCCGATACCAAGTTCACAATCGATCTCAATAAACTGAACGAGGTTGCCGGTCCTGAACGTGATGTCCTACGACGGTACTTGGGGATGATTCAAGTTCAACGCCAAGACTTCAATGGGCGTATGATTACTATACGAACCGACGATCTTCGAGTCATAGGTTGCATCTTTGAATTGACATTAGATCAGATGAGTCAGCGCCTTGACGACCTTGGTCTACGTCTTCGCTAAAGTATAGATTTTCGAACGAGGAGCAGTGAGAGATCGCCTTAGGACTCTATATTCACGTTCCATTTTGCACCTCGAAGTGTGACTACTGCGCATTTGCTACCTGGACCGATCGATTTGATACGGTCGATCGTTATGTGGCTGCAATTGTCTCAGAAATTGGTCGTGTAGATACGACTGACGTTAAAACGCTTTTCATTGGGGGAGGTACTCCTTCCTTACTTACCCCCGATCACCTAAATGCCATACTTTCAGGGATAAAAGGCAAAACAATAGAGGCAACCATCGAGGTGAACCCAGAGACGATCTTTAGTGATCCTGGCCTTTATAGCCAACTTGGCTTCACGCGAGTATCAGTTGGTGTTCAATCATTGCAGCGAGATGAGTTGGAAAGACTCGGACGACATCACGATGCTAAAGAGGCGCTATCAGCTATCGAACGTATAAGCGACTGTGGGATCGAGTATTCGCTTGACTTCATATATGGTCTGCCAGGTTCGTTCTCTACGATTGACGACCTTGAATTAGTCTTTGGTAGGTTTCGTCCCCCGCGGCACCTTTCGATCTACGGTTTGACGATCGAAAGTGGAACCCGACTTTACTTCCGCGGCGAGGACCATCCGGTGGACGACGAAGTGGCAAACGACTACGAAGCGATCTCGAGCTACGTTAATGATCTTGGCCTATCAAATTATGAGATCTCTAACTTCGCGGAAGTGGGATTCGAGAGTCTTCATAACCTAAATTACTGGTATCAAGGTAACTACATCGGTCTTGGGCCGAGTTCGCATTCATTCGATGGTGTTAACCGAAGTTGGAATGTCTTTGATTCACTGCGATGGCTCGAACGCGTCGAAGGTGGTGGAGTTTCCGTAGCGGGTAGCGAAAGACTCAACTCCGACCAGTTGGCCTTCGAAGCGGCAATGTTGTCTCTTCGTACTGCCGTTGGAGTTCCGGAGGAGTGTGTCGGCGACGCTGATTTTTTATCTTCTCAGGATCTGATATCCGTAATGGATGGCTGGGTTATTCTCACAAGCAAGGGGAGATTGGTCCATAGTGCATTGGCCAACGATTTGGTGATTAACGATCCACTTGGTCTACGGGAGCGGATCTCCTCTCGTTTCGGACAGAAGTACCCCCAACTTGGTGCTTGATGAGAAGTGGAACGTAAAGCCACGGTAACCAGTGAAGACCACGTTCTTCTTTGACGATATCAGTTATTTTGATCTGCGTATGCCTCCTTGAAGGATCTTGGGATGAGAAGTGTGCTTTGCGTGGTTGGATTGGTTGCTAGGCGTTGGACTTAATTGTTTGCTCCAACGAAATTGAATCGTATTACCAGGGAGTGGTTGGGTGTTAGGACTATCAAAGGCAGATGCTCTAAATCTTGGTAAAGCCCTTGATCGGGCTGGAGGTTTGGATGATTACGGCTACCTAAACGACTTGGTACTTACTGTGACGAACGTCGCCTCAATTAGGTCGTTGGATCTAACGGAAATAATTGCTCTATACGATGCTGACGGCGGTAAGGGTGCTAATGAAATTGCAGAGATACTTCACTCGGATCGGAAAATTTCAAACTCGATTGATGCTGAAAGGTATCTTCCAGTCGTCGAGGATTTTGTAGCGTATCTTATTGAAGAGCGTGGAACCGATAGAGCTAAAGCTGATCCTAAGCGCCAGCGCGAGGCGGTTAACTTGATTTCATCGATCCTAGGAGAGATGGGAGCCGGAATTGAACCTAAGGATCTTCTGGTTCGACTCGAAAAAGTTGCCCTCTACGATGGTGAGGGCAACTTTACGGCTCTGATTGCACTACTTGAAGAGGTGCATCAAGGTGGAGACTTCCTCGCCTCTGAGGCGTCCATCGATCGTGCCTTTGCACTTCTGGGAGATTCGCCCTTGGCATCCCTTCTCATACAAAGCGTCCTTTAAGTACCTTTCGAAGGGTGAAAGATGCAATAGAGCGTAGATCTCAGCACTTCAGTTAAATTCAAAGGGGGGCACCTAGATTTATCTAGGTGCCCCCCTTTTTCGAATCCCTCACCGCCTCTAGAGGCATTATTGCCCCTGAAAGCGTCCATTGCTAACTAGATAGCAGGGCTACTAGTTACTTCTTGAATGGGAAGAGCGGGAAAATTACTTTCCCACGGGTTGCATTGGTAACGTTTGCTAGCACGCCGTACCAAGCGATGGCGGCGGTTGCAAGACCGAAGTACCCACCAACCTTGATGATTCCGGTGGAGTTAGCAAAGTTGCCGATAGTCAAGAAGACGAAAGTAACGGTCAACACTGCGAAGAGCGTTAGTAGAAACCCGTTAGTTCCAGTCGTAGCTACAAGCAGGATGACCGTTATGATCGTCCACGCGAGTAGGAAGAGGCCGACTGCCTTGTTGGCATCGGATCCTACCAAGATCGTGCTTGCGTGCTCGATTAGGTACCAGAAGGCTAGCCAAAAGGCACCGTATGATGTGAATGCAACTGCACCAAAGAGGTTGTTCCTCTTGAACTCCCACATTCCGGCGAGCATCTGCGCGATACCACCGTAGAAGAGTGCAAGTGGAAGTACGACTCCCTGCAGTTTTCCATCGAGAAGTCCGGCGTTGAAAACGCTCAGAACGAAAGTTGTCATTGCGAAACCGGCAAGACCTAACGGTCCTGGATCTGCAACACTAGGCGTGTTATCTGCCATTTGTTTTCTCTGCCCTTTCTGACAAAGTTCCCCCAATAAGGTCCTATCAATTATCGGGAGTGAAAAGGGCTTGCCAATTCGAGCACATCCTTGCACCCTCCCGATTTTCAATAAAGACCAGTCCCAAACCACCTACGTGGTCTAGATGACTTAGTAGCTACCTCTTTCATTAGGGGTAGCTCATCTGTCAAGTTCGCGCCTGGTTTGGCTTTTGGCCACCGCTGACGCTAATCCCTCGAAGTAAGGTCGTTACTCTTGGGAAGCTTGTGAAGCTGCTTGGTTCTGCGCCCTCTCGGCGATCTCGCGTACCACGTCGGCGTTGGCAAGCGTGGTGACGTCTCCGAGCTTTCGCTGTTCTGAGATATCACGTAGAAGTCGCCTCATGATCTTTCCTGACCTCGTCTTCGGTAGTTCGTCGGTGAAGACGATTGACGCAGGGCGAGCAATCTTTCCGATCTTTGTTGCTACGTGCTCGCGAAGTTCTTGGAGGAGGACCTCGTTACCTTCGACGTTGCCCTTAAGGGTTACGAAGGCTGCGATAGCTTGGCCGGTGATCGCATCGTTACGTCCAACTACTGCGGCTTCAGCTACTGAATGGTGGTCTACTAGGGCAGACTCGACCTCGAGCGTTGAGATTCGGTGACCTGAGATGTTCATGACGTCGTCAACCCGTCCGAGTAGCCAGAAGTAACCATCGGTGTCACGCTTTGCGCCGTCACCAGCGAAGTAGATCCACTTGTTCTCTTCCGGCTTCGAGAAGCGGCCCCAATAGGTCTCTTTGAAACGCTCTGGATCTTTGTAGATAGTGCGGAGCATTCCAGGCCAAGGATGGTTGAGAACTAGATAACCGCCGCCGCCAAGAGGAACACTATGGCCTTCGTCGTCGACGATGTCTGCGCCGATGCCTGGTAGTGGTACCGTGGCAGATCCTGGCTTGGTTGTGGTGACTCCTGGGAGTGGCGAGATCATGATGTGACCGGTTTCGGTCTGCCACCAAGTATCGACGATTGGGCAGGTTCCCTTGCCGATAGTCTCGTTGTACCAGATCCATGCCTCAGGGTTGATTGGCTCTCCTACGGTTCCAATCACCTTAAGGCTCGATAGATCGTGCCGCTCTGGGAACTCGGTTCCCCACTTCATGAAGGTACGAATAGCAGTTGGGGCTGTGTAGAACTGAGTGACCTTGTACTTAGAGATGATCTCCCAGAAGCGATCCTTGTCTGGAAAGTTGGGGACTCCTTCGTAGATGACAGATGTGCAACCGTTAGCCAGCGGCCCGTAGACGATATAGCTGTGGCCAGTCACCCAACCGATGTCAGCTGTGCACCAATAGATGTCATCGTCTTTGATGTCGAAGACGTTTTGGTGAGTAAATGACGTTCCGACTAGATAGCCACCAGTTGAGTGTTGGATACCTTTCGGGCGTCCCGTTGTCCCAGAGGTATAGAGGATGAAGAGAGGATCTTCAGAGTCCGTCTCGGTAGCTTCCTTCTCGTCTGGCATCGATTCAATGAGGTCGTGGTAGTAGATGTCTCGTCCCTCTGCCATTGCTACCTCTGCGTTGGTGCGGGCGACTACGACTACCTTCTCGATGCTTGGGCACTCTTCGACGGCGCTGTCGGCATACTCTTTAAGAGCGATGCGATTGCCATTTCTCCATGCCTCATCGCAGGTGATGAGAACCTTAGCTTCAGCGTCGTTGATGCGATCACGAAGAGAGTCCGATGAGAAACCACCGAAAACGACGGAGTGAGTCGCGCCAAGGCGTGCAGATGCGAGGAGTGCGATTGGAAGTTCGGGGATCATTCCCATGTAGATCGCGATACGGTCGCCCTTTTGAACTCCGAGGGACTCTAGCCCGTTCGCAAACTTGTTTACTTCATGGTATAGCTCTCGGTAGGTGATTGTACGAGAGTCACCTGGTTCGCCTTCGAAGTGGAAGGCTACCTTGTCACCCTTGGTCTCAAGGTGACGATCAAGACAGCTCTCAGTTACATTCAGTTTTGCATCTACGTACCACTTTGCGAATGGCGCATTGCTCCAATCGAGAACTTGACTCCACGGGGTTCGCCATGCAATTCGATCGGCCTGCTTCTCCCAGAACGATACGTAGTCCTCTCCCTCTTCGTAGATCGAAGGAGAAGAGATGTTTGCTTGTGCACTGAACGAGGGAGAGGGCACAAAGGTCCTCTGCTCGTCCATGAGTGCCTCAATGGTTACCCCAGAATCCTCCGGCAACTCAGGCATTGATCCCCCTTATAAATCAATATGACAAACTTCACGATTTGTTGAAGCGTCACGATAATAGGCATTTAATTGACTTCATGTCCAAACGAGGCAAGAATTTTTTAGAAAAATGTCACTAAAGAATTCTGGTATTGACGAATCACGTTACGGGTGACTTTGTGATATCGAGAATTCCCAATTAATAATTTGGTAACAAACTAAATTATGGCGCCTAGTTCGACACAGTTAGTTGGCTTGAAAGACTTTGAAGATGATCAAAGGCGGCATCGAGTGCCTCTAGCGGAGCTGAAAGATACGCCTTGAACTTTTCGACGTCGATGCCATTTTGCTGCAGCGTGGGCCTTAAACTCTCCATGCGAAAGGGGGTCCTATAAGCGTTTGAAAGGAGGTAGTCGTGGTAGACGTACTCTTTGGCCACTCCGTGAGCAAGTTGAATTAGTGCCACGAGCATTCCGGTACGATCTTTACCAGCGGTGCAATGGATTAAAGTCGATCCATTCGAGAAGTCGATCGTCTGTTGCGCTAATTCGATAAGACTATCGGAGTATTCATCTAGTATTTCTAGGTACATTTCGGCCATATCTTCAGAATTAATAGAAGATATTTTCTTAGTTAATATCGCGTCCAGACCGTCGTCAAAGCCAGCGATTTTGCTAGATATTGGCACCTCTACGACTGTAACTTTGTCTCGTAATTCATTCGGGGTTGGTGCTGTAAGCTTCTCTTCGGGTTTCCTCAAATCGACGATCCTTTTGATGCCGAGTTCGCCAAAGAAGGCGATGTCTTTGCCATCTACCTTCGAGAGATTTTCGGAACGGTAGTATCTATTTCGAACCATTACCCCTTCTTCAAGGAGCGGCAGACCACCAACATCTCTAAAATTGGTCAATCTGGTTGCCCCAAAGCGGCGTGGAGTTATATTGATGCGTGTATTGTCCACACTCGCTATCACATTGATCGCATCTGGTACTCGAGTTGGGACCTCAATCTTGTTGACGCCTATTACGAGGGGAAGTACCTCCGACGTCACGATGCTGCCATCGGATATGCGTTGATAAATGATCTGGCAATTCTCACTTTCGATAAGTGAAAATAGATCAAAATTCGATCCGCTTGATAAATATTGGTTACTTGGTGTCCATACCTTTACATTAGCGATAAGTGCGCCGTCCATTTAATCCCTTCGCGATGATGGTGTAAGGCTACTAAATATTTAATAGTAGGACATCCAATAATTTTCAAGTTATGGCGTACAAATTGTAGTAGCCGCAGATTGCGAAATTGGGTTTGGAAGGACTGCTACTGCATTGGCTTGCACCGTTGGCGAAACTATTGAGTCGATGATCGGCGCTAACGCGGGAAGTACGAACGTTGCAGTTGCCCTTATGCAGACGGAGTTAAGGGTTGAGTTGATCTGATAGCTGCTGATGGCTAAGTCTCCAATGTTCGAAGTTAGCTGCTGTGATACGAGAGATTCCGCTCGAGGCTGGTCTATTGAGATTTCACCTCTGCCGTAGAGATTTCCCGGGCTTACCTGATTGGCTGCCGCAGAAGCGATAGCTTGGATTCGATCTTGGAGTGCGGTCTTGGCTGTGTAGATCGCGTTGAGGTCAATCACGATGCTTGCGAGTGTGAGTGTGACTAACAAGATAAAGGGAGCGATTATGAGAATCGTTCCCCGATCGTCGCAAATTGCTTTAGGGGTGTATCTACGCTCGATTAATTTCCGGCGAGAAGCCGTCATAGGATTTGTTAATAAGCAGATTTTATGGATCGTCATTGACAGCCGCCTAGGTTCAATCCAATGGGCACCGTCTCAGTCATGCTTGAAGTGATAAAGGGAAGCTGCTGTGATTTTACGTAGATGGCGTAGTACTCCGAAGGACACGTACCTCCGAGGGCTATCGCCTCTGTTGAGATAGATATGGAAGTTAGTGACCCTACTGTATCTGTTGCAATCTGTTGTAGCGACGCGCTATTCAAATACGTGTTTGACCTCTCGATTGCTCTGGCTTCGTTTCGTGCTACTTGTACTGCAGCGTCGTTGATTCGTGTCGAAGTCGCAGTTAGGGCGAAGATCGTAGCAGCTAGCAAAAGGCAGATAACGATTGATACTGTGGCAATCGCGACATCGACCACTCCTTCATCGTCACCTAGACGTTTTCTCCACTTTGTTTCTGGTTCATCTTTCAATTCCAAATGAGAGATGAGGACGTCACGACGATTGGAACGAATGAGAGTAACTTTACTTGGCACGTTATCGTAACCTTTGACTCTGGTTGACCAATTATGTATGTTGGGCTGCATCTGGAATTTAGCGATCCTAGGTCGGCTGTGAGGGTGGCGTCGACCGAAGATTGATCTATAGCTCCGCTTCGAAATTGATAACCTCCGATTAGTCGGGCGACGTCATTTGCAGTAGCCGAACTCCTTATCTTCGTAGATGCCAATTCGAAGGTTGAGAGGAGAAGGGCGATCAGCGTCAAGGCGATCGTCATTGAAATGATCGAGGCAACTACGCCGCTTCCCTCCTCCTTGCTCATTTGCGTCACTGACCTAGTCTCGCGACTTGTGCGTTGATCGTCGTCGTAGCTGTGCCCATGGTTGCTTTGAAAGCGACCCATAGTATGACGCCGAGAAATGCGAAGATCAAAACTGCAATAGCGGCCGAGACTACGCCTTCACCTGCGTCTGATGCAGCCACCTTTTCAACTCTGTTTTGAATAGCGCCCGCAACGACTCCAAATAGACCATACGCTGCCGAGATAACCCTAAATACCCACATGGAAGATTCTCTTTCTTCGATTTGCATCGATTAGTTCGAGGTAAAAATGAGGACGCGAGGGTCGATAAGTTCTTTAATTCATTGTTTTGGGCGGATTAACCCTTCAAGGAAGTAAGGATTGAGAAGAACGGGATGAATACGATCGCTATGCCCGGCAGCAGGGCGGCGATGGTGATGGGAATCCAGACTGATTGAGTTACCTTTTCCATTTTTGCGAGCGCATTGAGGTGGCGTACTCCTCGCTGGTTTGCAGCCTCTTCGCGTGTAACCCTGACAAGGTCTCCTCCGCTCGCTCCTCCCGCCAAAAGGTTCGTGATACGCCTTATTGAATCGGTTGGAAAGCGCAGGTAGCACTCTTCTAGAACTTCGCCTACCGGAAGTCCGCTCTGGAGACCTTGGGCAATAAAGATAAATACGGCGCGAGTCTCTGTGCTAGAGGTCTTCGCTAGGCGATAAAAGGAGCTGTTGAGGGAGAGGCCACTACCAAGGTACAGCGCGAGTTTTTCGATCTCTAGTGGCAGATTCGCCTCTATTTCGACTCTTTGACGAAGTTCATTGCGAATCTTTGATGCAGCTTCAGCAACTGCTACAAGAGGTATAAGGACTGCTTCGATCATGAGCGCAAAGAGAAATAGTCGTCGATTCAAGTCAAATATGGCAATATCTGCGAGAAGCGAGGCAACGACTGCCACAATTAGCCTTTGCCTGATTCGCGCTCGATCAGCTAGTATCTCCTCCTGTAGCCACGGCCTCTGCGGTTTCGCGGCGGCGTTGTATCCTTTGTCTCGCGATGCATCTACGTGGCGCTCTATACGCTTGCCTTTATTTGCCCTTCGATTCAAAACCTTTTTTGCCTCAACGGCGACGACGAGACTACTTACTATGAGGGCAATGTACTCGGCCAGTTCAACGGTCATCGCTCTACCCTTTTTCGAAGCGCACTCCCAATGAAGTCGATATCGCCTTTGTAGAGAGTGGAGCTACTTGTCATCTTGGAGACGATAACCCAGCAAACAAAGACCACGATCGCGCTCAGCGATAGCGTAACTATAGAGGCGAGGCCTCGGTAGGATCCGAAGCCACCAATTGAAGCTCCTGCGAGAAACATGGCAATTGGTACGATGACAACGAAGTTGCGGGCGAACTTGACACCTTTGAGGCGCGCCTCAAATTCGCTATGTTGACGCCACTCTCGTTCTAGGTCTTCCTTGAGGTCGAGAATGATGCCAGCGATATCTCCACCAGGAACTTCTAAAACGACTTTGAGAGCCTCCACCACTCGAAATGTGGTTGTGAATGGTAGATCGCGATAGAGGTTGTCGAGTGCCAATTCGATCGAGTTGGTAATGGCGAAAGTACGCTCCGATTGGTCGAATGCGTTACGTAGTGTCGCCTTCGCGCTCTTTGCCGCTGAAAAGAGGCCATGGTGGATTGGGGCACCCATGGCAGTGATCCGAAGGTGAAGCTCTGAAAGGATATTTGGCCACTCCGAAGCGGCCTCCTTGCGCAATTTTTCGAGCTTTGCACGGTCGATAGCCGCCGCAATCTTTGAGAAGATAATCGGTGCTGTGATCAAGGGAAGCGGTGAGGCGATCATGATTGAAAAGGAAGTAGTTGTTGTTAGAGCGAGCGCAATGGCAGTAGTTAGCTCGCGGGTTGTGAGGCCTTTGGGGATCTGCTTGAATAATCTTGACTTCCAAGGCGAAACGCGCTCCCCAGGAAACGTAGCTGTAGTTGGCTTCTTAGCGATTTGTGGAAGAAGCGCAATGCCAACCGCGACTAAGGCGGAGCAGAGCCCAATTATTAATGAGACCACTTTATATACCCCCTACGACCTGTGAGTAGGAGTCGCCAGCCTCAAAGTTCAAGCGGGTTCCACGCGCCTTCGCTCGCTCTCGGATCCTAAAGGGCGATATTGAGGTTGGTTGTAGGCGCCCACCCTCCATCTGAAAGAGAGTTGTGGTGGTAAATGTCCCCTCAGACCCAGCTGCCATATCTTCGATTGCGATGATTTCTCGTACCTTTGGCGTGCCATCCGCCCTTGATGCAAAGACGACAATATCGATGGCTTCGCTGACCAAAGCCGATGCAGTGGCGTTCGTTAGTGGTGCACCAGAGAGTAGCAGGAGAAGGCGCAGCCGAGATAGTGTCGCTCGAGCATTCGAGGAGTGGATCGTAGTGTACCCTGGCACCCCTGAGGTGAGCGTCATAATTAATGGAAGTACCTCACTGTCTCTCACCTCGCCGACGATTGCGAGATCTGGAGACATCCGCAAAAAGGCGCTGGCGATTCTACGAAGATCGACTCCGTTCGCACCACCACGTTCAGGTCGTGATTGAAGGTGGGTAACGTTTGGAAGATCCACGACGGTTTCAAGAACCTCTTCGGCAATTACAACCCGTGTCTTTGCGGGAAGCTCATTTGCTAACGACGATAGTAGGGTAGTCTTGCCAGAGCCTGGTGGGCCGGAGAAGACTATCGAAAGGCCGCAACGCTGTGCTTCAATGAGAAATGAGGCTGCATCTCGACTCAACATTGAGCGCTCTACCAACTCATCTATTGATCTAACTTTGACGCCGTTGTACTTCCTTATATTGAGCGAAAAGGTCGACTCTTTATTTAGATCTGGATGGACTAGGTGAAGGCGTGCATCGTTACGCAGTTGAACATCCTGGATGCCGTCGTATGCTTCGAGCTTTCTTTGGTTGACCCCTAGTTCGGCTAGGAGTTTTGCAAGGGTGCGTCGGAGGTGGTCGGTATCGTGGAAAGAGTCGCTGTGGTAGGAGGTGCCACTTGAGTGGCGCTTTACGAAGATTGAGTCGGCTGCATTTACAATGACCTCCCAAACGTCCTCATCAGCAAAAAGGCTGTCGAGAGGTCCGTACCCCACGATGTTCGAGATCACACGTTGTGTTATGTAATCGTAGGTTTCAGGGCTAAGGGGATATGAAGCATTTAGAGTTTGCCATCTGTCAATTTCATTGGTAATGACTCGATTTAGCAGATTTCTATTTTGCTCTAGCGTCAGATCATCAGGGCTTGATTGAGCCGCCGACTGTACCATGCGCTCGATCTCTTGAATAGGAGTCTGACCTGCGATTGCCACGATGCCTCCGGAAATGTTACTACGGCGAGGCTCGAGGCGAGGTTTAGTATCGTTTATAACGATATCACATGGAAATAGATGACACACATCAAATCGTGACTTTTTTCTCAGAGAATAAATTCATATAGTTGTGTGTTACATGCAACTAAAGTGAATGATGGGTAATTAACAAGGTTTGGTGTTTTCTTTGGTTAAAACTGATTCCATGACTGAGGCTGATTTAGAGCTACGAAAGAATCGTCGCTATCAGGCCCTGGTTCTTTCGAATACCACACTTGGCGTCTTTATGGCCTTTCTGAACTCCTCGATAGTGATTATCGCCTTGCCGGCGATATTTAGAGGCATAGCACTGAATCCGCTCGCTCCGTCGAACGTGTCGTACCTGCTCTGGATGCTTCTTGGTTTTTCGGTCGCCTCGGCGGTGTTGGTGGTTTCGCTTGGCCGCTTGGGAGACATCGTTGGACGCGCAAAGTTATTTACCTTGGGCTTTGCGATATTTACGGTTGGTTCGGTTGCACTCTCCTTAACGCCAGGGAAGGGTTCGGGTGCAGCGCTCTATTTGGTTGTCATGAGGATCGTCCAAGGTATCGGCGGTGCGTTCCTATTCGCAAACGCTAATGCAATTATTGCAGACACCTTTCCTCCTGAGCGACGAGGCACTGCGCTTGGTATCAACCAAGTTGCTGGCCTGTCGGGTGCGTTCATCGGTTTGATAGCAGGTGGAGTTCTCGCCGATATCAACTGGAGAGCAGTCTTTATAGTTTCCGTTCCATTTGGTATCTTTGGTACAGTCTGGGCTTTTTACAAGCTCAAGGATGTGGCTCCTCGTCGTAGGGTCAAGATCGACTACATTGGTTCTGTCCTATTCGCAGCTTCGTTGATCCTGATCCTTATCGCGATAAGTTATGGCATTCAGCCAACGAAGGGGCATACCATGAGTTGGGGTACCCCGACAATCCTGGGTGAATTGATAGGCGGCGTAGCCCTCTTGGTCGTCTTCTTTATCGTCGAGAATAAGGTTGAAGAGCCGATGTTGAAGGTGAACCTCTTTCGGACGCGAGCCTTTGCTGCGGGCAATCTTGCAAACCTTTTGGCGGCGATCGGTCGTGGTGGTCTTCAGTTCATGTTGATCCTATGGCTGCAAGGGATCTGGCTACCTCTGCATGGTTATTCGTTCGCTCAAACTCCTCTTTGGGCTGGTATCTACTTGCTCCCCCTAACGATTGGATTTTTGATCTCAGGGCCGGTTTCGGGTTACCTGTCGGATCGCTTCGGCGCAAGGGCATTCGCAACGGTTGGAATGGTCGTCGCAGGTGCTTCGTTTTTCGCATTAATTCTCCTACCAGTTAACTTTTCCTACTTCGTCTTTGCGCCAATTCTCCTCGTGAACGGCATTGGATTTGGACTCTTTGCAGCACCGAACTCCTCAGCTGTCATGAATAGTGTTCCAGCGAATGCGAGAGGAACTGCATCTGGCATGTTGGCGACTTTGACCAATACAGGCCAGGTTCTGTCGATAGGTATATTCTTCTCACTGATGATCGCGGGATTGTCCTCATCGCTTCCGAGCGAACTATACAACGGACTAACATCATCGGGAGTTTCGGCCTCATCGGCCAATTACATCGCCCATCTTCCAGCTGTCGCCTCATTATTCGGGGCATTTCTCGGATTCAACCCAATAAAGACACTCCTAGGACCGTCCCTTTCAACGCTTCCGTCGTCGGTGGTTCACAAGATCACCTCAAATTCCTACTTCCCTCACTTGATATCATCAGCTTTCAAGTCGGGATTAAGTATCGCCTTTACAGTTGCTCTGATCCTGTGTTTAGTGGCGGCGGCGGCATCATTCTTCAGGGGCAAGAAGTTCGTTCACGAAGATGCTAACTAAAGGGGCGGCCTCGGCAAGGTAGTGCTGTGCGGAAAGTAATTTTGTAACTTAGTGTGAGGGTCGAATGAGGAATCTCCTTACAGTGAATGCACATTTGACCGTCATTGCGATCCGGTTGCGATCCGTATCGTGTGTTATGTCGACTTGTCGCTCGGATGCAGGTATCTGCTTTGAAGCATCCGAAAGTGCGTACTTTCCTTCGTCTATAGAGGGCTATTGATACTTTTTTTCCGTTTGCGTTTCGCTAGGGATTTTCCCCCTCCGAAATCGGGCGAAAGTGGGTGAATATATTCGAGTTAAGATGAAGCTTGCCCTTATAGCTGTCTGAATGCGAAGTAGGCTAACCCTGATAATGGGTTACAACTTTCAACTAGAGTGATAGCTCGAATACGAAAATGTTTTCAGTGTTTTAGAGAGTGGTAACTCGCGATGGTACAAATGAGAAGTGATGACCCGCGGGTCGACGTTGTTAGATTTGGTCAGATACCTAAGGTTAGTACATTCGGAGAGTTCGCTATTCGAGTTTTGGCACCAAATCCCTCACCTATGACTCTCGATGGAACGAACACTTATATTCTTCGCTCGACCCGCGGTGCATTTATCGTAGACCCTGGCCCCTCGATCGACGAACACTTAAAGAGGGTTGAAGAGGTTCTTCGCAGCGATGGAATCGAAGTTGAGGGTGTCCTACTTACCCACGGCCACTTCGACCACTCCGAAGCTGCTAAGAGTTGGTCCCACCACTTTGATGCACCGTTGTACGGAGCTAGCGGAGGAAACGGCGTACGAGTAATATCTGAGGGTTCTCATCTTGAATCGGGTGACCTTAAGATCAGTGTCATAGAGACGCCGGGCCACACGGGAGACCACCTTGCATTTCTAACAAATGATGGGGCGCTTTTGACCGGAGATCACGTCTTGGGGCGAGGAACTTCGGTGGTTGCTCACCCAGATGGCAACTTATCGTCCTATATTCGATCGATACTTCGACTCTTTGACGTTGAAAAGAGGGTTGCGCTACCAGGCCACGGTCCAGAGATAGTAGGAGAGCGAATCGACGACGTTCTTTCCTTCTATCTCGGCCACCGCAAAGCGCGCATGACGCAGTTGATCAGCTTTCTAGCTGATGACAGTGCGGACGTACACGAGATCGTTGAGAAGATTTACGGTGATTCGATCTCGAATACATTAAAGTTTGCTGCAAAGCTTTCGACTCTCGCTGCACTTGCTACCCTTCGTGAGCGAGGGTACCTTGTTGAAGAAGCTGACCGATATTCGCTCGTTGGCGACGCCGGTAGCTTTTCGTTCGAGTCGGCCTTCTCCATCGACAATCTATGATGCAGGGTTGCCTTATCGGTATTTACCTCCGTCGATGACACACTATTTGGGACCTACCTTCCTTTGCGGCCTAACTAAGGCAAAGTCGTCGTTAGTGATAGCGCGTTCACTCGAAAAGCTACGGGCGTTGGCGCAGAATTGAATCACGGGTTGAAGTTTCTTCAGAAAGCTCGCCGTAAACGGGCGAACCTCTTCATGGATCTTTGCCACCTCTTTGCTATAAGGTACATCAATGTAAATTGGGCCGCGAGATCCATTCGGTACGTCTTCGCGCAGTGATCTAGCTTGATCCATAGCCTCTGTTTTCTCCGTTTGACGTTGCGGGCCGTATTCCTGAAGCAATGCGGGGAGTTTTCTAATCTGTCGAATCGAAGAAGGGGTGCTTTGGTGGTTGTCATTGTTTATGATCGCTATCTGCGATGTACTGAAACCCTCATCGATCAGTCGCCTTCCAAGGTTGACTCCACGATGTAGGCTTCGGTAGTCTTCATTGACGACGATGATGACGGCATCGATCTCGCGGAGCACCTCTTCGGTTGGTGCCGTTGGAGTGATAGTTGCCGATTCTCGAATCGATCCGGAGGCAAAATCGGGATCTAGGTCAAAGATGGTGATGTCACTCGTTCTCTTTAATCTCTCGATGGCCTCTCCTAAGTCACTTCGTCGAAGTGCCTCAAGTTGGTTTTGGTGTGATATCGAGAGCATTAGAAGGTATCCCCGTTCGAGAATTGGAATTTTGAATCGCTCAAAGTAATCGTCTCCGACGTTCATAACTCGACTTCCAGCGATCGCTTCAGTTACGCCAGGTTGCACTATGTCAATGTCATGGTACATTCTTTGACTTCCCTCGACGACTAAGTCGATCAGGTTGACGCGGTGTTCTCCGGCAAAGGATTGAGCAACTGCCATCGCGATTGTGGATGCACCAGATCCACCGACGCCTAGTACGCCAATTGCCAGGCCGAGGGGTTCTTCCCCTTTGAATTTGAGCTCCTTTCCTAAATTTCCACTTCCAAGGCGGTACTTCACTATTGATTTTGGTGGATTACCTACTTCCTCTGTGTCACCCTCGGTTCTTCCCTCGATCTCTGAGTTGAGAGAGCGCACTTTGAATGTTGATAGGAGTGACGATAGAGACGACTTCTCTCCCTTGGGCGCCCTATTAATGGCCGCACGTGGATCTGGAGAGGTCGTGGTCGTAGTCTTTTTTTGGTAGTCATCGGAGAGTTTGCCCACGTTAGCCTTTGGTTGCTTTGGCTCTCGTCTCGTTCTTTTGCGGTGGCCTGCCTCAGGAGCGTTCAGCTCAGGTGACTTTTCGCCCGTATTGGTTACCATCTGCTCCTGCTCGATCGGCCACGGCGTTGGTTCTGCGAAGGCTGCTTCGGATTTGGATGTGGTAGGCCAATGTTGTCCGCCCCATCGGTCATAGGTGGCGTCGGAGTCGTCAAAGAGTTTTCCTCCGAAAGTACTCTCGACTGTTCCCTCTCCGAGCCTGCCTTTGGGGATCAACGGATCCTTTGCCGTATTGTTTCTCAACCCCATGTCGGCGGAGCTGATGTTGCTACCGTTGTAACTAGATGGAGTGGCGCTTCGATTTTGCCATTGGCTCGGTCCTTCGTTGGAGTTCGATTCATTCAACTCTTCTATTGAAGCCTGCGATGATTCCGAGTCCCTTCTGAGACCTTTACCCTCTGGCATGTTCGGAATGAAGTGGTCGCGATGATGACTGAAGGGGTCGACTGCACCGTCATCGATCGCTCTCGGATCTTTCCACTCACTTTCCCATTCCGCTTTTGAATTGCCACTTTCGAAATCGTCTAACCTCCAAAGGGCACCCGCTAAAACGTCCGCAGGGGATGCGTCTGGCAAGTCGGCTAGGTACTCTGCGAACTTAGCTTCGGTCCATTCATTGAAGGACCCATCGCTGCCACTCGCATCTGGCTGGGGCTGGGCTCCTAGTTGGGATTGGTTGGCGTTATCGCCCTTCGTTGGCGCCCCTTTTTCCAATGTCTGCCACCTCTCGGCAATATCTAGGAAGATGATCTCGGACCGTTTCGCCGAAGGATTACTCTCCGATTCGGTTGGATCAAATACCCAGTTGACTCCTGCGTCGTGGTCAAAAGTTGGGTGATTTATTTCAATTCGGCCGGCATCTTGCTGGTAGAGATCGTCGCCTTTGGCCTTCGAATTGCCCCTTAGCGGTTTGCCTCGGGCGTCACTTTTGTCTTTCGTTTCTCGAAGATTAATTTCTCCCCTGATCTCAAAAGGATCTACTGTTGTATGAGCTGGCTGGTTTAACGGTTGGTATTCCTCTCTCCGAGGTTTAGGTGTTCCTTGGATCTGCGGATGCTTGCGTGATGCGAGCTTTAGATCTTCGAGAATCAGTACCGAGGTCATCTCATCCATGGTTACTTTGGTATGTGTCCCTGTTCTTTCAATACGCAAGATCTCTACCTCCCCAACTACGTAGAGGCGGATAGTGGCAATCGACGTTAGCCACTTAGCTGTAACTTCGTTGTAGAAGTAGGAAGAAACTAGGGCGACCTTACCTTCGTCGGCGATTGCTGCTTTGAATTCGCCTTCGTCAAAGAAGACCTTGAGGGTCACGCGGTATGGATAGCCACTTACGATTCGGTTTACGTCTCGGACCCATTTTGAGTTGCCATTTGCTAGAACGAGTATGTCAGCCATCACTTCGTTATCCCAACGATGGAATGTAGATGCCGCTGTCGTTTGGAGTGGTGGCACGATTGGATAGGACGACGTAGAGGCTGTTGGATGTTAAGCCATTTACTACCATCATCGTTGTCAACGAGGACGAGATGGCAACGGTAACTGTGATATTAGGGTCGGCTGGCGTAGAAATTGACGCATTTGGAATATTGACCGCTACGACCTTGACCCCCCGAGCCAGGGCGACCGTAACTTGATTAGCGCCATTACCTTCATTCGCGAGGATGTCAATCCTATCGCCTGCTGCAATGAGGCCTCCCGCTGCGTGACTTAGAGGTAGAGCAAAGGAGAGTATGCGATCTGCAGTTCCTGCCCCTGATTGAATGAGTTCGCTCGATGCGATGATCGATCCAGCGGTAATGGTGGTACTGCTTTCGGTTCCCACAACTTTGGATAGGGCCTCCGCGGGTGTGGAAAAGGCTAGGGGTGATACCGAGGTGACCTTTTCGATCTGTACCTGTGATGGTCTGATGAGCCTCCCTGGAGTAATGGTGGCGTTCGCGATTGCTAGGTATCCGGTTACTCCTGATGTGCGAGAGTTAGTGGATATCGAGTAAACCGAGGCTACAAGGGCAATGAGTGCGAATGCGAGAGAGGTGATCGTTCCATTGCGTTGCTTTGGTTTAGCAGTGCGGATTTCGCGCAGTGGTCGGAATTTCGTGGAAGTCTTCATTGCTGTTGCCATTTCTACGATGTTCGTGGCGCTTATTGTGAGGCATGAGCAATTTCGATGTCTTTCATGGTATATCACTGAAGTAGGAAAGGTATTCAAATTATGAAATTATTTGATATTTACCAAATAGCTCAAGTACATCTTGGGGTAATCTGAATTAAAGATATTGACAAATCTTGTCCACCACTGTTGGAACTGGTAGAAGTGCCGTAAATAGGGGATCACTATGGGCGAAAAAGATGCAAACAGAGCAGAGATCAATTGGATGTCTTCGAAGGAGGCCGCATCCTACCTTGGGGTATCTCTGCAAACTCTATACAAGTTCATAGACGATGGAGCGTTAGCGGCTTACCATATGGGCAGGGTAATTCGCTTGAGGTACGAAGATGTCCTTGAGTTTCTCGAAGGTCAGCGCATAGCAAGGGGAGAATTGAACCAGCTTCTCCGCCGTCGTGAGCCGATTGAAGTCGCCAAAAAAGCTAGTGAGTCCCCCTCAATTCCGAGGGAGCGTAGTATGACCGCTGCTCATCTTCGAGCTAAATTCCTACTTCAAGAGGAACGAGAGCGAGTTCTAAAGTCGCTTGAGGCCATTGATAAGGTACTTTCTGATGATGACTTCGACGACGACTATTTGGCAGAGGTCTCCGATGAGTCGATTCATAGTGAAGGGGTCGTAGACGATTCGACTTCGGATGGAGAGATCGTAAGTGAGGCAACACCAGAGCGCGAAGACCCGCCTGACCTTTAGAACTTCGTACAATCACCAGAAGTTCTCTAATTGAGCAATGGAAAGATGATCTTGCCTGAGGATGGAGAAGACCGTCTAGCCCATTCTCGATCGCAGCTACAGATATTCAACTATGTTTCAATCTGATCGATATCGCGAATGCGTAGGGCGACTCTATCGAATCGCCCCTTTGACTTTAATGTAACGATCTCATCTCCCACGCCGTAGAGTATCCCTTCGTGGCGCTTACCCCATGAGTAGGCAACTACTTCTTGATCTAAGAATTGGTTTGATATGAAGATCCACATTGGATTTGGCTCAACCTCGAAGTCGATAGGCAATATAAAGTCCCCCCGATATCGGATCGTACTAATTTTGCGCCGCGGTACGAAGTGGACTCTACTCCTTTGACCTCCTCGAATTGAGAGTCCATCACTGAAGTGGTCTATTACTTCGCCTGAAAGTGGTGACTCCGCCCCAACGATGGTAATTTCAATTTGCTGACGCGATGTTCGGGCGAAGTGGATGACCTTGTCTATCGACGATGTCTCAATTGATGCAATCAATTGGAATTTTTCATCGCCTCTGCTATCACGTCTTAGTTGTGCTAGCTCATCTACGTTGTGCCTGTCAAGAAAGTAGCCTGGTGCATCAAAGAATTTCTCGTCCATAGCTTGATACCTCGTCATCTTTCGATGGAATGGTGATTGTGTGAGGCGCGAAATTGGCGATCGATCGGATTTGAATTGTAACTCAAATTTGCGATCGAAGCTAGAAAAGCGACCTCAATGCTTTCATTCGATGGATTTTCCAGGGCGAAAAGCCTTCTTTGTCGAAAGGGCTCCGTGGCTCTATGTGTTGCAGGCTTAGGTGTAGGCTTTAGTAAGTTACATTTGTGGCTAAATACTTCGTCGAATGGAGAATTGAGATTGAGGCTGACTTGGTGACCGAGGGTACGGCAGTCAATGACCCCGTAGTAATATTCGTTCCATCGAATTCGCTTATGACCTCGTTACTTGGGCAGGGGGACAAAAATATCCTGCAGGTTGAGGCGGCCTTTCCAAATACCAAGGTACATGCTCGCGGAAACCAATTAACGATCGATGGACCGGATTCACCTGTCCTTTCGAAGCTGATACATGAATGGGTCGTTGTTCTCGAATCTGGTGAACTTCTAGACGAGCATGTCGTAACGAGATCGATCGATATGGTGCGTGCCGACATCCGACCATCTGAAGTTTTAACAAGCCGAGTTGCGCGTTCGACTAAGGGAAAGTACGTCAAACCCAAGACTGCAGGGCAAAAGAAGTACACTGATGCGATCGCCGAAAATATCATCACCTTCGGAATCGGACCTGCTGGTACGGGAAAGAGCTACTTAGCTGTAGCCCTTGCGGTTCAGGCACTTCAAGATAAGTCAGTGAATCGGATCATACTGACGAGACCGGCAGTTGAGGCCGGCGAACGCCTTGGCTTCTTGCCGGGTGACTTGATGGCCAAGGTTGACCCTTACCTGCGCCCCCTTTACGACGCCCTAAACGATATGTTGGATCCAGAGACGGTAGCACGCTTTATTGAAAAGGGCATTATCGAGATTGCGCCACTGGCATTCATGCGTGGTCGAACTTTGAACTCGAGCTTCATTATCCTCGACGAAGCACAAAATACCACTCCAGAACAGATGAAAATGTTTCTGACTAGGATCGGATTTGGGTCGAAGGTTGTGGTAACTGGTGATGTTACCCAAGTAGATCTTGCTGGTGGTAAAAGTGGACTTGCGGATATTGCAAAGATTCTCGATGGGATCGAAGGGATTAGCTTTGTCTATCTTGGCAAGGGCGACGTAGTCCGCCACCGAATCGTCTCAGATATTGTCGCAGCGTATGAGTCTCGCGAGGTTCACCGTTAGAAAATATGAATTAGCGTTAGCTAACGTTTTGTAGGTGGTTTGCGACGTCAGATCGGCTCGATGTCACTTTCGTGATGCGTCCGAGCAGCCTTTTGGGGCTCATGTAAATGTTCGCAAGATAGCTCTTATTTTACCTGCCATGACATTCGATAAGTGGCCGGTACTGGGTTATTAGATTTGATCTCGTTGAATAAGCACAGAGAAGTTGGATTTGACACATAAAAATTACCTTGATAACCGATCAGGCATTGACATTGAAACACATCGTTGGGACGAATTGGCTCTTTCGACTCTGAAAAGACTTGGAGTCGAAGGCGAGAGCGAGCTCTATATCTCTTACGTCGGTGTCGATGAGATGGCTACCCTCAACCAGGAACTCATGGGCAAGGAGGGGCCAACGGATGTCCTCTCTTTTGACGTTAGCTTTGAAGTTGAGATCTCGCCGGAGATACCCAGAATACTTGGCGAGGTCTATATCTGCCCGCAGGTAGCCGCTAGTAATGCCCCTGAGCATGTCGATTCTCTCCATCGAGGCACAACCAATGATGAGCTTGCTCTCCTTCTTGTCCATGGAATATTGCATATCTCTGGGATGGACCATATGGTCGATGAAGAGGCGGAAGAGATGGAAGAACTCGAGAGGGTAATATTACGGGCGGCCTACTACGGACTTGGGGATTAAAACTTGGAAGCAGCGCTTTTTTCGAGAAGGCGAAAATAGCTCCCTGACTCGAAAGATTGCCTTTTCTCGCCTGTGCATCTTTTCATTCATCGAACTGTCAAATTGCAGTTGCGGCCATTGAAAGAGTCCCTATGGTCAGCGTTAGGGTCAAATGGTCGGCCCCATGTGTGCCATTTTTGTTTGAGCTTTAATCGATATCGGTGAGTGAGCCCGGGTCAACTCTGCGCACGACGGGTCAATGGATTGGTACATTTAGGTTGGTTACGTCGTTGATTTGGCTTTAGATCTTCCCGTCGGATTCCTATCGAGGCGATTCTTAGAGTTAATACCAAGAGTTAGTCGTTAGCCATTAGAATAAAGTTCAGATTTTTAGGAGCCATGGGCGTTTCGGGTTGCCCAAAACATTAGTGATGAATTTGATTGCAGTTATATGGCGGAGCAGCGATACATATGCTTCGATAGCGATCGTTGTTCTCATCGCGTTTTCCAGTTTTATCGCTCTGGCCGAGACTTCATTGACGAGAGTTTCGAAGGTTAAAGCTGCCGCGCTAGTGGAACAGCAGCGTAGGGGCGCAGGCGTTCTGGCGCGTTTAATAGAAAAGCCATCTGACTTTTTGAATGCGATCTTGCTGACAGGACTTGTGAGCCAATTGATCGCGGCGACTCTTGTTGGCATAGTCGCCGACCGAATCTTTGGTACGCTCGGAGTTATCGTAGCGGTCATCTTCGAGGTCATATTCATCTTTATAGTTGCAGAAGCACTCCCCAAAAACTATGCGGTACATCACCCCGAGACGAGCGCACTCTTCTCTGCACCGTTGATAACCGCGATCGTCAAGTTTCCCCTCATCCGATTGGCAATTTTGATCGTTGCTGCGGTGACAAACGTGGCCCTAAAGGGGCGTCCTTACCAGTCGATGAATATCGTTTCGCAAGAAGAGCTACTAGCAATGGCAGATGCCGCGGCAGAAGACGAGGTTATTGAAGATGAAGAAAGAGAGATCATCGCATCGGTAATCGAATTTGGCGACACGGTTGCTAGAGAGATTATGGTTCCGCGCGTCGACATAGTTGCAGTTGACATTGATTTGACGATAGAAGACGCCCTCAATACCGCCCTTGATTCGGGAGTATCTCGAATCCCGCTCTTTGAAGATAACCTCGATTCGATAACCGGAATCGCTCTCTTGAAAGATATGGTTCGCCACATTAGGGATGGTAAAGGCTTAGACAAGGTAGCGACGATCGTCAGAAAGGCGGTCTTCGTTCCTGAGACCAAGATAGTCTCACAACTCTTGCGTGAGATGCAGGCGGGCAAGTACCACTTAGTAATTGTTGTCGATGAATACGGCGGCACAGCAGGCCTAGTAGCTATGGAAGATCTCATTGAAGAGCTCGTCGGAGAGATTGAAGATGAATATGATCTAGCCGAGGCTGAGGTCGTGAAAAATGGTGACGGCTCGTTTTTTGTAAAGGCTTCCAAGAGTATCGATGAGATCAATGACGAATGCGAACTCAGCCTTCCTACGGGAGATTGGGAGTCGGTGGGCGGTTTACTACTTCAGCAACTTGGCCATTTGCCGACTGAAGGCGAGTTTTCATATGCCGACGGTGTAAAAATTGTGGCTGAGAAGGTCGCAAAAAATAGAATTCTTCTGGTGTCGATTACGCGCGTCGACGAAGATACTCCTCAAGGTGAACTAGAGGAATAGCATTGGAAAATACATTCCGCTCCGGCTTCGTTGCCATCGTTGGTAGACCCAATGTTGGTAAATCAACCCTCATAAACGCTCTCGTAGGAGAGAAGGTATCGATCGTCTCTGATAAGCCAAATACCACCCGTAATCAAGTTCGTGGGGTTATGAATCGGGAGGGTGTTCAGATCGTCCTAGTAGATACCCCCGGTATTCATAAGCCTAAAAGCGCACTTGGAAATCGCCTTAATCAAAGTGCTAACGACGCGATAAGTGACGTCGATCTGGTAGTTGTGGTGGTCGATGGTTCAGTACCAATGGGACCAGGCGATCTTAGGGTGCTAACTCAGGTCATGCCGGGTGCAGTTGTCGCAGTCAACAAGGTAGATCGAACCTCAAAGAAGGATATTCTCGAACGACTGCAAGCACTCGTGCCTTTCGATGCCTCTAGCTACTTCCCTATCTCGGCCAAGAGCGGCGATGGGATAAAAGAGTTGGCAGACTACCTCTTTTCCAAGATGGAGGAGGGGCCGGCTTTCTACCCTGAGAGTATGAAGCGCGATATCACAGACACCGAGTGGGTGGCTGAGCTGGTCCGAGAGGCCCTTCTAAAGAGGGTGAGAGACGAGATTCCCCACTCTATTGCAACTATGATCACCGAGGTTGAAGGAAGATACTTAAGGTGTGACATATTTGTGGAGCGTGACAGTCAAAAGGCAATCGTCCTTGGCCGTGGCGGGGTCAACCTTAAAGAGGTTGGTATAGAAGTCAGAAAACACCTCCCACCTAATACCTACCTCGATCTTGTTGTCAAAGTTGCTAAGGATTGGCAGTCGCGTTCCTCATTCCTAGACGACTTAGGCCTATAGGCGCTCTAAAGCGCTACCTTTCTATATTTGGATACCTCTTCGCCTAAAAAGGGCCATGCTCTGTCTCTAAGCCCCTTTTGCCTATCTCATTCTCACAATTCGAAGAAGGCGGCGCTTAGTCTGCCATTGGTACGCCCCCTAGAATCAGCAAGGTTTCCCTTATCGATGGTGGAAAGATATCTCGCTACAAAAGTCTTATTCGCCGATGGTCCTTTTAGTCGCTGTAATTAGTGGCTAAATTGTTCTAGGTACATTGAAAGTTAGAAGTGGAGATTGATGGAAGTCGACGCAATTAGGTCTCTCCTTGGCGGTTCCTTTCAAGGTGAAGGACGAGGAGGGTATCCGAACATCTCCAACTTTGAGTACTTTGAGACTATTGAACTTGTACTATCTCCAAAAGGTTTCCTTGCCTACCGATCCACAACTAAATCTAAGGTCGATGGTTCACCAATGCATACCGAGTGCGGATATTTGAGAGTTATCTCTCGAGATATTGCAGAGCTCATCATTGCGCAGCCGACTGGATTAGCAGAGGTAGCAACAGGAACGATCTCCGTCGACGGGGAAGAGGTGACCTTGAGGGTCGAGGCTGTTCCCACTGCTTCGCCATCGGCCAAGGCTGTAGCTAGAACCGTAAGAGAGTTTCGGTTTGGAGTAGGTGCGTTGAACTATAGCTTCCATATGGAAACCGATAAAGCTGAGATGAATTGGCACCTTTCTGCCGACCTAAAGCGCATTGGTGGTGGCAGGTGACCTTTGATCCACGAGATTCAAGGGGTGATCGAGATATTCTCTCTCTTCTAGACAGGCGGCGAATCCCTAAGCACGTTGGTTGCGTCATGGACGGTAATGGTAGGTGGGCTCAAAAGAGAGGGCTCCCTCGTACTGACGGCCATGCCGCGGGTGAAGAAGCACTCATGGATACCATCTACGGAGCACTTGACTGTGGAGTTGAGTGGTTGACGGTATATGCCTTCTCTACAGAAAATTGGCGAAGGCCTGCCGACGAGGTTAGGTTCCTGATGAACTTCAATCGAATGTTGCTCGAGCGTAGAAGCGATGAATTGAATGAGAAGGGCGTCAGAATAATCTTTGCCGGTCGTCGTGACTGGCGAGTGCCGCGGTCAGTTCTAAAGCGTATCGAGTTAACCGAGGCGAAGACGGCCCATAATCGGCGCCTGACCCTCACGATTGCATTCAACTACGGCGGTCGAGCAGAGATCGTGGATGCAGTCAAAGCATTGATTGCTTCGGGGGCCAAGGCTAGTGACGTATCAGAGAAGGCGATAGCCAAGTATCTTTATATTAACGATGCTCCCGATCCCGACCTCGTAATTCGAACGTCAGGTGAGTATCGGATTAGCAACTTTTTGCTCTGGGAGATCGCATATTCGGAGTTGGTCTTCACCGATGTACTTTGGCCTGACTTCAGAAGAGAGGATCTCTTCAAGGCCATTTACGAGTATCAAGGTAGAAACCGCCGCTATGGAAAGGTAGGAGATAGCAATTGAAGACGCTCGCCTCCTTGGGGTTGTTAGCAGCCCTACTAATTTTGATAGCTATGGCTGTAGCTGGATTTTCGCAAGCCTGGATAGTCATCGTCGTGATTGCAGTGTTTTCACTGCTCTTTAACGTTGGTCCACGGAGATCGAAGCGTTCTTGACTCTATACAGTGATCAGGTCGTAGTGCTTCGCAGTTGGAAGCTAGGTGAAAGCGATCGAATCATCTCGATGTATGGCGCCGAAAATGGCAAGATACGTGCTGTAGCCAAGGGTGCACGCAAGACGAAGAGTAAGTTTGGGGGAAGGATTGAACCCATAAGCTACCTCAATGTACAGTGCTGGAAGGGCAATTCTGAACTACACATATTGAGTCAGGCCGACTCAATAGAGCTCTTTCCGTCAACAAAGCGTGACTTTGAAAAGTTGCGCAAGGGGCTAGCCATAGTCGAGGTAATCGATGAACTTGTGGGTGATTCAGATGGTGACTTTGACATCTTTCGCCTCCTAGTTCGGGTTTTAGGACAGCTGGAACGCGACGATTCACCTTATCTTCTTGGTGCGTTTCTTTGGAGGTTGCTTCAGATACAAGGAGTTGCCCCGGACATATCTGTATGTATGGAGTGCGGAGGCGAACGGGGCCTCAACTACTTAGCTCCAGATGGCAGTGGTCTTCTATGTGAGAGCCATAGAGGCGGGCGCTTCTTCGACGACGAGGTGAGGGTTCTTATGGATATGGCGATCGGCGGTGAGGTAGCCAAGCTTCTGAACCTCGAGGATATGATCTTTCGAATCAAATTCGAAGAGATCGCCATCGAATTAGTGGAGAATCTCATCTCTCATCGAGTAAAAGCACTCCACATGGACTCGCAATATTAGATCCTCTCAGGCAACTATTTAAGTTATTTGATTGGCCTACCTTCACAAGTGGCGCTTTTTAAAGATAGATAGGTACTGACACCGCTCATTGAAGTCGATCACTACGCTTCAACTATTAGGATTTTCCTATTATGGCAAACCAAGACCTTATGGAAAAGATCGTTAGTCTCGCAAAGCGTCGCGGCTTTATCTACCCATCCGCCGAGATTTACGGGGGATTTAGAAGTACCTACGACTACGGTCCGTTAGGGGTCGCCATGCTCAGAAACGTAAAGAACGCGTGGTGGCATGAGATGGTTGAACGCCGTCGCGATGTCGTTGGTCTCGACGCCTCCATTCTTTCCACTCCCAAGATTTGGGAGGCTTCTGGTCACCTTGAAAACTTTACCGACCCATTGGTCGACTGTAGAAAGTGCAAGGAGAGGTGGAGGGCCGATCATATCGACGGTGTCTGTCCGAATTGCGGTTCTACAGATCTTACTCCTGCCCGGGCCTTCAATATGATGTTCAAGACGCACGCGGGGCCAGTAGAGTCCGACGCCTCGGTGGCCTACCTTCGCCCTGAGACTGCCCAAGGTATGTTCATCAACTTTGCGAACGTCCTCACGACATCTCGTAAGAAGCCTCCTTTTGGTATCGCACAAGTAGGAAAAAGCTTCAGAAATGAGATCACACCGGGTAACTTCGTCTTTAGAACCCGCGAGTTCGAACAGATGGAGATGGAGTTTTTCGTACCGCCAGATCAAGCCACTCAATGGTTCGAATATTGGTATAACGAGCGCTTCGCATGGTATCGAAAGTATGGCATTCCAGAGTCGATGCTTCGTCTACGCCATCATGAAAAGGAGGAGTTGAGCCATTACAGCGCCGGCACCGTCGACATTGAATTTGACTTCCCATGGGGATTTGGCGAGCTCGAGGGAATAGCAAATCGTACCGACTTTGACCTGAAGGCGCACCAAAGCGGCTCGGGTGAGAAGTTGGAGTACTTCGATCAGACCACAAATAGCAGGTACGTCCCTTATGTGATTGAACCTGCGGCTGGTGCAACGAGGGCGATGATGGCTTTTCTTATCGCCTCCTACGACGAAGAGGAGTTAGAGGGCGAGACCCGAGTTGTTCTGAGGCTCCATCCAAATATTGCCCCTGTTCAGGTAGCGATCTTGCCATTGATGAGGAAGCCACAACTAAGCGAGTTGGCAGAGTCGATCTTTGACCGCCTCTCAGGCTTCTTCCTCTGTGACTACGACGATACGCAGTCAATAGGAAAGCGTTACCGCCGCCAAGACGAAGTCGGGACTCCGGTCTGTCTAACAGTCGACTTCGACTCCCTTGAAGACAATCAGGTTACCCTTCGTTCGAGGGACTCGATGGAACAGATACGTGTGCCGATCGACGGACTAGTCGAAGCAGTTGAGACGATCTTTGCTGCTTTTTCTCGTTAGGAGTCAATTGCGAGGGCTGCTCTTTCGAGCAGTTCTCGCAAACTTACTCCGTTGCCTCCCACTATGCATGGGATCTTGACGGACGATAGCTTCGCAGCAGTTTCATGGGCCTCTACCAAGTGATCCGAGATGGTGACCGAGAGAACCACCAGGTCGGCTCGCTCCTTTATCGCAAAGTCGATGAGATCTTGGGGAGGGACCCGTGCGCCTAGGTTAATAACCGTCCAGTGTTCGGCCTTCAGCGCAACCGATGCCATGGCTGCGGGTAGTTCGTGATCTTCGTTTGACGGAGTGGTGACGATTACGCGGCCGTGAGGTCTCCCTCGCCTTGCCACATCAATGTTATCTATAATCCTGTGGATGAGCCGGCTTGCACGGTGCTCTTGTGATATTGAGATCTCTCCCCGTAGCCAACCCTCTCCAATTTCGCGTAGAACTGGCGATATGAGATTGTCGAGAATTGCCACAACCTCGACAGAACCGGTCACGAGTCGATTTACCTGATCTGTTGCGGCTATCTCCTTGAAGTTAATGAGATTCTCGTAGAAGCGACGTTGGATGTCCTCCCAGTTGCGGACCTTGGTAACTTCTGGTGGCGGAGATGGTTCGATTCTCTTTCGTGCAAAGTTCTCCAGCTCGCTGACGGCTATCTGGTAGCGAGTTCCAACCTTGGTAGCGGCAATATTGCCTTCACGCACCCATCGGTAAATAGTTTGGTAGTGGACGCCGAGATACTCCGACGCGTCGTTCAGATCAAGAAACTCGTCTGGTTCTGAATTAGATTCATTTTTTGAATCGTCTGCCACTACAGTTTCCCTTGTTACTCCAAGAACTAACCTTACAAGCCTACCATCTAATTATGTAAAGTTTAGTTTGAGTAAATTGCTGTTGTAATTGCGAATATTGTAAGAGTCTTCGTACTCGTTCTCCATTTTTCTTCGCTGGTGGTCTAATACGTGATGGTTACCTAGCATTGATATTTCTGGGTTGAAATGGCGTAAAACGTTCCTTTCAACTCGGATTGTTTTGCAAATGCCCTCTTTTGAGTTGCTATAAGTTCAACTTAGCCCATTGCAGCGTTTGACGCTAGAAAAGGCGCGTTTATCCCATTTTGGTTATTCAGGAATTTTAACTGTGGTAGATTCTCAATTCAAAAATTACCTG
>VFSW01001857.1_pt1 | contig 31968 bp, 29 predicted proteins | sample 5358111 | NCBI WGS metagenome assembly VFSW01 (sample SAMN11554181, study PRJNA540505) | mine drainage metagenome | isolation source: sediment from site ElyBrook_90M | place: USA: Ely Copper Mine, Vershire, VT | collected 2017
CTCAAAAGCATTGAAAAGGGCGAAATCATGGACGGGAAGACGCTTTCGAGCGTTTTGCTTTACTCCCGGCTGCTGGGCAGGAAGCGCGGAAAATAGCGCTTGCCTGGGGCTCAATTCCCCAGGAATAAAATCTTTGAGCCCGCTCGAGACGTCCCACCCTGTGAACGGAGACTTGGAAATCCGAAAGAACCTTTATCCCGATTTTTGCGTCATAGGGTATAAGTGGCGCGCGATTTCCCATTTCCCATCTCACCCTCGCGCGTCGCGTACTTCTTACGATGCAAGGAAGGCGGGAGCCTGTGGCTCAGTTCAAAGGGAAAGTAAAGTGGTTCAACAACGCCAAGGGCTACGGATTCATCGGACGTGAAGACGGGCCGGATGTATTCGTCCACTATTCTGCTATTCAACTGGACGGCTACAAAACCCTGAAAGAAGGCGACGATGTCGAGTTTGACATCGTTCAAGGTCAGAAAGGTCCCCAGGCCGATGCGGTGATGCGGCTAAGGGATGCCGCCCATAACGCAGCATAGTTTTCCCATGCTGGCAGGCGTAACCGGGTAACCACCACCGAGTGGAACACTGGGATTGCGCCTGAGAAAAGTCTCTCATTCCCCAACGAAGCCTTCAGGTTCTTCGGACCTGAAGGCTACTGCGTTGGGGCGTTTTTCGGGCCGCTGATTTGAATCCGACGCACGCGGTTCCCGCCCAGGGACAAGCCTTATCCGCGTTTACTCCGCCTCTGTGAGGGCGCGTCCGACATCGCCATTTGCTCCGATTCCCGCCCTGCCCGATACTGGTCGCGGAGAATCACTCGATGGACAATCCCACGATGGCGCGGTTGCTCGAACAAACGGCAGACCTGCTCGAGATCGACGCAGCAGACAGATTTCGCATTCTGAGCTATCGCCGCGCGGCGGAGGCGGTGGAGCAAACCACCGCGGATCTGATGGCCATAGCGAACGACTCGGCCGCCCTGCTCGCAATTCCCGGCATAGGCAAGAGCATGGCCGCCAATCTGCAAGCCATCGCCAGTACCGGGACACTTCCGCTGCGCGAAGAACTGCTCGCCAAGTACGGTGGCAGCAGCCTGCTTGAACTCATGAAGCTCCCAGGCATGGGGCCAAAGACGGTGGCGCTGTTCTGGTCGGCGGCACGGATCAGCAGCATCGACCAGCTCGCTGAAGCCATTGAGGGCGGTCGCCTGGCCGGGTTGCCGCGCATGGGCCAGAAACAACTCGAAAAGCTCCGCAAAGGGATCGAGGACTACCGGCGCAGCGCTGGCAGGTTCCGCATCGATCAGGCGGAGGAAGCCTCCGACCGGCTGAAGCTTTACCTGCTGGCGTTTCCGGGAGTCGAGAAGGTGACTCCGGCCGGTTCCTTGCGCCGCGGGAGGGAAACCGCGGGAGACCTCGACCTGCTGGTGACCGGGCCAGCGTGCGCGCCCGAGCAGACCGCCGCCGCGGTGGAGTACGTAGCGGCTTATCCCGGCATCCACGACCTGATCGCCAAAGGCGAAAACAAGGTCAGCTTTCACCTGGCGGATGGTATGCAGGTGGACGTGCGGCTGCTTCCCTCCGCCTCGTATGGCGCAGCCTTGCAGTACTTTACGGGTTCAAAGGCGCATAATGTCTCGCTGCGGCAAAGGGCTCTGAAGATGGGCTACACGCTGAGCGAATGGGCCCTGGCGCGACTGGAAGACGGCTCCCAGGTGGCCGCTGCCACAGAGGAAGAGATCTATGCCGCGCTGAAGATGGACTGGATGGCGCCGGAGCTGCGCGAGAACCTGGGTGAGATCGAGGCCGCCGCCAATCACACCCTGCCGCGGTTGATCGAAGAGGCTGACCTGCGCGGCGATGTGCACATGCACACCCACGCCACCGACGGCCGGAACAGCATCCGCGAGATGGCGGAGGCCGGGCTGAAGCGAGGGTTTGAGTACATTGCCATCACCGACCACTCCAAGAACCTCGCCATGACCAATGGGCTTGACGACAAACGAGCGCTGGAGCACATCCAGCGCATCCGCGAGGTGGACCGGGAGATGGAGGGGCGGATCCGCATCTTCACCGGCATTGAAGTCGACATCCTGGCGGATGGCGCGCTGGACCTGGACGACGAGGTACTGGCCCAGATGGATGTGGTGATCGCCAGCGTTCACAGCCGGTTTGACCAGAGCCGCGAAGAGATGACATCGCGCGTGCTGCGGGCCATTGAAAACCCCAATGTGCGCATCCTGGGCCATCCCACCGGACGGCTGATTCTGCGCCGCGAACCCTTCGCGCTGGACATGGGTGCGGTGCTTCGCCGAGCCGCCGAACTGGGCGTCGCCGTGGAGCACAACGCCGCCCCCGAGCGGCTTGACCTGTGCGACCGCGATCTGCGGCTGGCCAAAGAATCGGGATGCCGGGTGGTAATCAATACCGATGCGCACGACACGAGGCACGTGGGGGAGATGAGCTATGGAATCCGGCAATTGCGTCGCGCATGGCTGGAGCCGAACGATGTACTAAACACGCTTCCGGCAGAAAAATTTCTGGCCGCGCTGAGAGCACGCGATTGACGCGGGGCCGCGCCCGTGGAATATGCGGCCGAGATGCCGGCGACCGTCCGGCCAAAATCGAATGCCTCCAGACCCGGGACGAGGTGCTGCGCCTTTTACGGCGATTCCGGCTAGGTGCCGTGTTGCGGCGGCAGCATTTCAACCCCCGCGCTAAAAGTGGCTTTTTGGGAATTTGCGGCAGTTTTAGAGCAACATTGCACTGTTTTGATCGCCTTGCGGATGAGGAACGGACTATGATTAGGTCGCTATGAGTCTCTTACGGCAGGATTCTCCGGTATTGGACGACGCCGCCCGCGGCGAGGAGTTGACCAAGGGTTCGAGCCACCTGGTTTGGACGGGGTTGATTGCCGCCGTGGTGGTGACCATCGCAGTGGCAATCTATGTGAAAGTTGGGGAGAAACCGCCCGTCGCGACCGGACAGATTGTCAGCATGACGTCGCACCTGATGCACCGGGAGACATCCGGTGTGGACGCGAACGGCGTGGCGATGCCCAAGGAGCAGTTCGACCAGGTATTGCTGTTTGCCCACGTAGCACTGCATAACCAGAGCAAACAGCCGCTCTTTGTGCGCCAGATTATGACCAATGTGAAGCTGGACGATGGCATTCACACCAGCTATGCCGCGATTCCAGCCGATTACGAGAGGATTTTCGTCGCCTATCCCGAGTTGGCCTCGCTTCATGGCAAGCCAATCGTAACCGATGCGGAAATTCAGCCAGGTCAGACCCTGGAAGGCGACTTCGTCTCCGCCTTCCGCGTGAACAAAACGCAATGGGATGGGCGCAAGGGGTTGGATTTTAACATTAGTCTCCGTTATCAACCCGACCTGAAGCTTACGCCCACGATACCGGTTACTGACCTGTAGGCGGCACGGGCGCACCCTTTGGCGTCGACAAATACCCTGAGATCTGGTTCTTTGAATTGATGCTGTTGACCACGATCTCATAGAGCGCGGGCTCCTTGCCACTATAGAACTGCAACGGCTCGTCTACGTTACGGTCCTTTTTCTCGTACTTCCGGTCGTCGGCGTAGACGATCATTGTGAACTTGCTCTTCTTGGCGTCGGTCTTCTTGAGTTCGAGGCTCACCGTGCCCACCGGCTTCTTTTGGCCCTTGTTCAGCGTGAATTCATAGTAGTTGCGGTCACCCTTGTGCTTTAGGAGTTCCAGCTCATCGTGAGTGCGTGCGATGAGGCCACTCTGCTGGCCCAGGTCCCCCCGCATCGACTGCAACTGCGTCACCGCGCTGGCCAGATCGCTTTGCGTCTTGGCGACGTCTGTCTTTACACCCCCCACGTCGGTCTTGACGTTTGAAACTTCGCTGGTAACAGCGCTCACCTGCTGTGCGGTCTGCTTTTGGGCGCTCTCGAGCCGCTTGGTTTCCTGCTGTTCGCGGGCCATTATCTGTTCTGCCCGCGCGTCCATCTGCTTCTGTGTCAATCCGAGCGACTTGCCCAACTCGTCCGCGGTTACCTTGAGCCGGGCGTCTGTCTCGCGCAGTTCAGCCGCCAGCCTCACGTTCTGTTGGTTCACATCGGCCATTGCAGCTTCCTGATGCGCTAACCGACCGCTCAGGGTATAGGCCCAAACCAAGCCACCGATGGCGCACAAAAATGAAATAGCCATTACCGCCAGCAATGCGCCGGAGTACGTTCTGGGGGTTTCTTCAAATTCACTCATAATCTGCCTTCTTCTCCTTGGCGGCCGGAATGAACCGCGTTCTTTACGAAAATCCGGGGCACCCCTTAGACGTACGGAGTGAGGATTTTCTCTCTCGGAATCACACCGGCACGGCGAAAACATACTATCCTGCCGCATCGCCGGCGTGTAACCGAGGGAAACTACAGATTATCGAAAGAAAGCCGTCTGTGCCGAAAAAGCCTCTAATTGCGCAACTTGCATCAGGACCGCAGACCCCTTAGGCAGCCTCGCAGACCGGCCCCCGTGACAACCATAGAACCGCTACGTTATAAAGAACTTTGATTCATTTTTGGCGCCGGGCCCTGTTCACCGCCCGGAACTGCCGCCGCCGCAACCAAATTAGCTTTTAAAAAAGGGGAGATCCAAGGATTATGTCCACTGCTGTTGTTGGTAAGGGTCTGGAAGGGATTGTTGCGGCAAACTCCGGAATTTGCTTTATTGACGGAGAAGTAGGCGTACTCGCTTATCGCGGAATCGATATTCACGAGCTGGCCGAGAATTCAACTTTTGAAGAGACCACCTACCTGCTATGGAACGGCCGCCTCCCCAACCAGTTTGCGCTGCGCGAGTTTACCGCGCAGTTGGCGCTCTCCCGCTCGCTCGATCAACGCATTGTGGACATGCTGCGGAGCTTTCCCACCTCGGCCACGCCCATGGAGGTCCTTCGGACCGCGGTTTCCGCGCTGAGCTTTTATGACGCCGACGAGAAGGACAACTCTCACGACGCCAACGTGCGTAAGGCCTACAACCTGACCTCCCAGATCGCCATGATTGTGGCCATCTACGACCGGATGCGCAAAGGCCTGGAGATTGTTCCGCCCGACCGCTCTTTGAGCCACGCCGCCAACTTCCTGTGGATGCTGAACGGAGTGAAGCCCTCGGAGACCGCCACCCGGACCCTCGACATCGCGCTGATTCTGCATGCCGACCACGAGCTGAACGCCTCCACGTTTGCCGCCCGCGTGATTGCAGCCACCCTGTCCGACATTCACTCGGCCATAACCGGCGCCATCGGCGCGCTGAAAGGCCCCCTGCACGGCGGGGCCAATGAGGGCGTGATGCGCCTGCTGCACACCATCGACAAGGCCGGCGCCGACCCGGTGGAGTATGTGAAGAACATGTTGGCGGCGAAACAGAAGATATCTGGCTTCGGGCACCGCGTCTACAAGACCGAGGACCCGCGCGCCACCCATCTGCGGCGCATGAGCGAGCAGTTGGGCAAGGATGCCGGTCAGCCAAAATGGTTCAATATGTCGCGGGCCATCGAGCTTTATATCAATCAGGACAAGAAGCTCAACGCCAACGTGGATTTCTATTCGGCTTCAACCTACGCCACGCTGGGCATCGACATCGACCTGTACACGCCGATCTTTGCCATCAGCCGCATCGCCGGTTGGGCCGCACATGTGATTGAGCAGTTGGACGACAATCGGCTCATCCGCCCGCGCGCGGAGTACATCGGGCCCGTCTATCCTTCGCCGTGGATTCCGGTGGAAGATCGCCCGTAACCGCGCCGGAATATGCCTCAACCCTGCCGGGCCCTCCACATCAGGTAAAGGGCCCAGGCAGCCAGGGTGCAGCCATCGCGAACCACCCCGCTGAGCATCATCTGCTCGAATTCGCCTACCGGGACTGAGCGGACAATCAGGTCGTGCTCCTCCGGGTCGGGATCCTTTTCGACGTGTGTCAGCCCGGTGGCGAGAAACACATGCTGGCGCTGCTTGGTAAATCCATAGGCTATCCACGTCGTACCGAGGTAGGTCATCTCGTCAGCGGCCAGCCCGGTTTCCTCCTTGAGTTCGCCGCGCGCCAGTTCCTCCGGATCTTCGACTTCCATCTCCCAGCCGCCCTGTGGCAGTTCCAGGGCGCGCTCCTGGATGGTGTAACGAAACTGCTCCACCAGCCATACACAACCTTGATCGATGGGCAGGATGATCGCGGAGTCGTCTTTCTCCACCACGCCATAGATCCCTTCGTTGCCGTTGGAGCGGAGAATCTTGTCTTCGCGCAGCCGCATCCAGGGATTGCGGTAGATTTCGCGGCTATTCACCGTGGTGATGGAATGAGCGACGCCAGGGGCCGGAGAATTTTCAGGATCGATATCGTTCACAGCAATAGTTTGCCATGAACAGCATGGCCGGCTGGTGAATGCGTGAGAGGGGGGAGGGGGGGCTTACTGCTCCCGCAGACGGAAGGAGCGCAGCCGTCCGAGGAGCGAAGCTGGACCGCTGACCGAGAAGCGCACAAGATTGCCCTCATAGGCGCGGCTGTGGATCACCATTCCGGCCTCGATTGCAGCCAGTACAGCTCCCTCATGCTGGGGAACACGAAGTTCAGCTTCAATCACTGGGTCGGAGTGCAACGCCTCGTCGATGGCCAGCAGCAGCGCGTCAATTCCCTCCCCCATCCGGGCCGAGACGGCAACCGGGGCGCCGGGATCGGATCGGGTACTCAGCGCCGCGCGCTCGTGCTCCCCGAGCAGATCGATCTTGTTGAGAACCTCGACGCGGGGTTTGCCGAGCGCGTTCAACTCGCCCAGGACCTTCTCTACCTGCGATTTCTGCTCCTCGCCATACGTGGATGCGGCGTCGCGGATGTGCAGCAGGACCTCAGCCTGTTCCACCTCTTCCAGCGTGGCGCGGAAACTCGTGATGAGCGTATGGGGGAGGTTGCGAATAAAGCCTACGGTGTCCGACAGCAGGATGCGGCGGCGGCTGGGCAGCTCCAAAACGCGAAGCTTGGGGTCGAGCGTGGCAAACATTCTTGAAGACTGCAGAACGTGGGCGCCGGTCATTCGATTGAAAAGCGTACTCTTGCCGGCATTGGTGTAACCCACAAGCGCCACGGTGGGCACCGGCACCGACTCGCGGCGCTGGCGCTGCTGGCGGCGGACCGTGCGAACGGAATCCAAATCGAGCTTGAGCTGGTCGATGCGGCGCTGAATACGGCGGCGATCGGTCTCAAGCTGGGTTTCACCGGGTCCGCGGGTGCCGATTCCGCCGCCGAGCTGCGACATGGACTTGCCGCGCCCGGAGAGACGGGGCAGCATGTATTCAAGCTGCGCCAGTTCTACCTGCAACTGGCCCTCCCGGGTGCGTGCGTGACGGGCGAAGATGTCCAGGATCAGTTGTGTACGGTCCAGCACGCGGCATGGCAATGCGGCTTCAAGGTTCCGCAGTTGGGTGGGTGACAGGTCGTGGTCAAAGAGCACCAGATCAGCCTCGGTTGAGGCGGCAACCGCGGCGATTTCTTCCACCTTGCCCGCGCCGATGAGAGTGGCGGGATCGGGCCGGGAGCGGTGCTGCGTAAGCTCGGCGGCAATTTCGGCTCCGGCGCTTGAGACCAGCTCGCGAAACTCCGCAAGAGATTCTTCTGCGTCCAGCCCCGGCGATACGTCGGGAGACGCCCTCAACAAAAGACCTTGCGCCTCGGCAGCTTCAGCTGGTTCACCTGCTTCTTCGCCGAGGCGCAGTGCCGCTCGCGCGCCGAAAGCTGCTGCGCGCTTAGTCTTTGAGGTCTGTGAGCGGACAGCGATGTCCACTCCCACCAGGATGGCGCGCTCCGGCAGACCGCCGGTGCTGCCGCTCCTGTTCTCTTCAGCTCCCAATCGAAACGGCTCCTCGTGGACTGTCGCCGGTCCCTGCGGAAGGACCAGCAGACGGTGCACCAACTGGAGCGGGGCCGAGACCCGTGTGCAATCCCGACGGGCGATGCTCGGTATGCAGCACGCTTCGGTTGCTTACCACTGTCGAAATGGCATGCTTGAAGATCAACTGCTCCTGGCTGTTGTTTTCCAGGAGCACGGAGTACTTGTCGAAGGACCGGATCTTTCCGGTGAGCTTGACTCCGCTGACCAGGTAAATCGTGATCGGGGTTTTGTCCTTGCGAACCGTATTCAGGAAGGTGTCCTGAATATTTTGTGCCGGCTTATTTTCCATTTGCCGATCTCCTACTTCCTCTTAACTGAATTTAGATGCAATGGGGACTGCATTTCTTGTTAAAAACAAATCCGCGGGGGCGGCTCCGGAAGCCCCGGAGACGTCTGGTCCCGCAATGTGACAACAATATAGTGGTTCACCAAGGTTTTCAACCCCAACCGCCGCACCTTCGGTTGCGGAGCGCTTTCCAGCTCGGCCGGCGCGGAGTTTCGGAGCGCAGCGACTGATAACATTGATGGGTGAAAGACTCCGTAGCCCGTCCTTCGAGCGCCCCGCAAGCTGCCCATCCTGTGCCCATGTTGGACCTGGCCCGCCAGTATCAGCCCCTCCACGAGGAGTTGGTTGAGGCGGTCGCCCACGTGCTTGAGACGCGGCAATTCATTCTGGGTGAGCCGGTTGCGGCTTTTGAGCGGGCAGCAGCGGCGGAATTGGGCGTGGCGCACGCGGTCGGCTGCTCCTCGGGCACAGACGCCCTGTGGCTGGCGCTGGCTGCGGCGGGTATCGGTCCAGGCATGGCTGTCATCACCACTCCTTTCAGCTTTTTCGCCTCGGTCAGTTGCATACTGCGTGCCGGCGCGTCGGCCGTACTGTCGGACATCGAACCTGAGACCTTCAATCTGGATCCCATCGCTGTGGAGCGGGTCCTGGACGGGCCGCGCGGCCGGGATGTGCGCGCCATTCTCCCCGTGCATCTGTACGGGCAGTGCGCGGATTGGGATTCGTTTGCCCGCATCGGGCAAGAGCGCGGATTGAGATTGCTGGAAGACGCCGCGCAGGCCTGGGGCGCGGAATGGCGGGGGGTCAAAGCCGGAGGGCTTGGAGATGCGGCGGCGTTCAGTTTTTATCCCACCAAGAACCTGAGCGCGGCAGGCGACGCGGGCATGGTGACCACAAACTCAGACGAGTTGGCCGAACGCGTACGCATGTTGCGCCAGCACGGAATGCGCCGCCGCTACCACCATGACGAGGTAGGCTGGAACGCACGGATGGATGGCTTCCAGGGCGCAGTTTTGAGCGTGAAGCTTAAATACGTTGCCGGATGGAATGAGGCCCGGCGCACCGTAGCCGAGCGCTACGATGCGCTGTTCCGGGCGGCGGGATTGGCTGAACACGGACCGTATCCTGCTCATGGCCTGGTATTGCCGCACGAGGTGGCTGGAAGCCGGCACGTGTGGCACCAGTATGTGGTTCGCACTGCGCACAGGGACGCTTTGCGGGAGTTCCTGACCGGCCGCAGCATCGGATCGGAGATCTATTACCCGGCTCCGCTCCACTTGCAGGAGGCGCTCAAGAACCTCGGCTACGGTGAAGGCAGCTTTCCTGAAGCCGAGCGCGCAGCGGGCGAAGTGCTGGCACTACCCATCTTTCCCGAATTACGCGAAGACGAACAAGCGACGGTTGTGAACGCAATCGCGGAGTTCCTGGGCTAAGTGCCTCGGTAATCGATGCCGTAGAATCGACCTAGCATGAAGTGTCCTTATTGCGGCTTCGGGCAGGATCGGGTTGTGGACTCGCGCGAGAGTAAAGAGGCCGACTCTATCCGGAGACGGCGGGAGTGCGAGCGCTGCAATCGTCGCTTCACAACCTACGAGCGCATCGACGAAATCCCCTACATGGTCGTTAAAAAGGATGGGCGCCGCGAGCGGTTTGACCGCCAGAAGGTGCTCAGCGGCCTTTTACGTGCATGTGAGAAGCGACCCGTTGCATCGAACAAGTTGGAGAGCATTGTTGATGCTACAGAGACATTCCTGGTGGATGCGCCGGAGCGGGAACGGACCACGCGCGAAATTGGCGAGTTGATCATGTCCCATTTGAAGGGTCTCGATACGGTGGCTTACATTCGTTTCGCGTCAGTCTACCGCGACTTCAAGGATGTGCGGGAGTTCAAGGAAGAGTTGGAAGGGCTGCTCGACAGCCATCGGACGAATAAAGTTAAGAAGTGAATGCAATGGGCTGCTGCCGGCTTTAAGCTCGCGGCGACTCTTGCCGGGTTTGACTTGGTGGAACACGAAGTTTGGCGCTGAATCGGCTGGAACGCAGGGGCGAGAAGCCCGAGGTTAGGAAGAAAATGGCAGAGACAATGACACATAAGGTTACGCTGATTCCGGGGGACGGCATCGGTCCGGAGGTAACACAGGCAGTGGTGCGCATCCTTGAGGCTACAGGCGTCAAGTTTGAGTGGGAGCGCTTCGCAGCCGGCGCCGAAGCCTTCGAAATCTTCGGCGAATACATCCCGACTGCTCTCTATGAGTCCATCGAGCGCAACAAGGTCGCGCTCAAGGGGCCGGTCACTACGCCCATCGGCGGCGGGTTCAAGAGCATCAACGTCACCCTGCGCAAGAAGTTCGACCTTTTCGCCAACTTCAGGCCCATCAAGAACCTTCCCGGTCTCGAGACAAAATGGCCCGGAGTGGATCTGATCATCGTGCGCGAAAACACCGAGGGCGAGTACGTCGGCCTGGAGCATGAAGTGGTGCCGGGTGTGGTCGAAAGCATCAAGGTCATCACCGAGAAAGGCTCCACGCGCATCGCCAAGTTTGCTTTCGACTATGCGCGGAAGCACGGCCGCAAGAAGATTCACTCCGTCCACAAGGCCAACATCATGAAGCTCTCTGACGGCCTATTTCTGCGTTGCGCCCGCCAGGTGGCCGAGGGGTTTCCAGACGTGCTTTACCGCGAACATCTCATCGACAACACCTGCATGCAACTGGTGATGAATCCTTACCAGTACGACACGCTGCTGCTTGAAAATCTCTACGGCGATATTGTGAGCGATCTGTGCGCGGGCCTGGTGGGCGGGTGGGGGCTGGTTCCGGGCGCCAACCTGGGGGTGGACTGCGCCATCTTCGAGGCGGTGCATGGGTCGGCACCGGACATCGCCGGCAAAGATGTGGCCAACCCAACGGCGCTGTTGCAGTCGGCCGTCCTCATGCTTCACCACATTGGTGAAAAGGACGCCGCCGACAAGGTCCAGAAGGCTTTGGAGGCGGTCTACTCCGAGCGCAAGACCCTCACGCGCGATGTGGGCGGCACGTCGGGAACGGCGCAATTTGCGGATGCGGTGCTGGCGGCAATGGAATAGCAGGCGCCTGGCGTGCAGGTAAGCGCGCAAGGTTGAGCGACCGTGGGCGGCCTCATTGAGCGGCCGCCTCCAGGGTCCTCCACTTCTCAAGGTTCTCTGCGGTCAGGGGCCTGCACAGGAAGTATCCCTGCGCCTGGTCGCAATCATGCTCTTCAAGGAATAGCATTTGGGCCTCGGTCTCAACACCCTCCGCAATCACCTTCAGACTGAGCGCCTTTCCCATGTCGATGATGGCCGCGGTGATGGCCGCGGCATCTACATTGATGGCCACATCCTTGATGAAAGACCGGTCGATCTTGAGCTTGCTGACCGGGAACTGCCTCAGATAACTGAGACTCGAGTAGCCGGTCCCAAAGTCGTCGATTGCCAGTTTTACACCCATCTTTTTCAACTGATCGAGCAAGGAAAAGATGACATTGGCATTGGAGAGCAGGACGCTTTCTGTGAGTTCGAGTTCGAGACATTCGGGCGGAAGCGCCGTATCCCGCAGGACGGCTTTAACCATGTCGCAGAATCCCTCCTGCCGAAACTGGACCGCCGAAACATTGACGGCGACAGACCGCAGTTCGAAACCTTCGTCTCGCCACTTTCGCGCCTGGGCACACGCGGTACGCAGCACCCATTCGCCGATGGGGATAATCAAGCCGCTGCTCTCGGCCACGCAAATGAATTTGTCGGGCAACACGAACCCCATGTCGGGATGCTGCCAGCGCAGCAGGGCTTCCATACCGACTGTGCGTTTGGTGGCGATATCGATCTCCGGCTGATACACCAGGAACAGTTCGTTCCTCTCCAGTGCCAGCCGCAGGGCATTCTCCAGCGTTAACCGCTCCATTAGATCGGCATTCATATCTTCAGTGAAGAATCGAAATGCATGGCGCCCGCTCTCCTTGGCGCAGTACATGGCGGCATCCGCATTCTTGATCAATGTCTCCTCATCTGCTCCATGTTCGGGAAAGACACTGATTCCGATGCTGCACCCGATGTTGAAGGTATGGCCCTGAACGACGAAGTCCTGCTCCATTTCTCGTAATACCCGTTCCGCCGTCCCGGATGCGTCATTCCCAGATTGAAGTGAATTGAGCAGGAGAAGAAATTCGTCTCCGCCAATGCGTGCAACCGTGTCTTCGTCACGCGATAGCTTCTTGAGTCTCTGCGCAACTTCCCGCAGCAGCAGATCCCCGAATGAGTGTCCCAGCGAGTCATTGATATCTTTGAACCGATCGAGATCGAGAAACAGAATCGCCACTTTTTCTTTATGGCGGCGGGCTGAAGCAAGCGCCTGGGCGAGGCGATCCTTGAGGAGGCTGCGATTCGGCAAGCCGGTCAACGAATCGTAATAGGCAAGGAACTGTATCTGTTCCTCAGCGAGTTTTCGGTCCGTGATATCTACCAGACCGCCTTCAATGATGGAGCTTGAATCTTCCGCGAGGCAGACAAGTCTTGTGTTCGTAAGTACCCATCTCCATTTGCCATCTCTTCCTTGAATCCGCTTTTCCGCATTGAGAATCTGGTGGATACTGCTTTCCTTGTTGTCATAGAGATGCTTATGGATTTGAATTGTGAGAGCCTCTGCCTCAGTGGAGTGCTCCAACAACATCGTGCGGTCTGCGTATCCCAGTATCTGCGCGAAGGTGTTATTGCAGTCGAGAATCGCTCCGCTGGGATCTGCAACGTACAAGCCGGTGAGATTCCTCTCGAACATGCGACGATAGCGCGCTTCCAGATCCACCTCTTTTTGCAGGCGTGCCTTGATCATTCGTGTCTGCTGCCTGACCCGCTTGCGCAAGATGACCACCCAGCCTAAAACCGCGCCCGTGAGAAGCGCGAGGAAGACCAGGATGGTCGCCGCGCGGCGACTCGTCAGCCATGGTGGCGAAGAGATCAGCAGAATGTCTTCAGGGTCGCGCAGGACGATTTCAAAGGCTGATGGATTGCCGTTTCCATCGGTCTTGATCGAGCAGATGCCGGTGAGTTTTACTTTGCTTCCAATGGCAGGCGGCAGGCTTCCGAGGGTCGGCTGACGAAAGCTTGCGGCAAAAGTTACATGGTCGGACGATTGCAGAAGCAGAGCATACTGGGAAGGAAGCTGGGTGATCCCCTCAACGGTCCCAGTGATCGTCACCAACTGCGCGTCGAAGGCGCCTTTCAGCGCCGAAGCTCCATTGACGCTAAATGGCACAATGGGGCTGTGTTTGAAAGTGGGTTTGATTGAAGCGGATTTCAGGACTGGGCTGTAGTCGCCTGAGACAGGAAATCCGATGACTTCCACTTCGTCGCCTGCTTTGATTGGAGTGCCATCCTGGCTCTCCACGTAGACGCCCCCCGTGGCGTCCATCAGAAATGCACCCCAGTGCGGATACGCCGCGGTAACGATGCCTCGCACTTTTATGCGGTGTATCTCGGTGAGAGTCGCAGAGAAACGCCCAATTTCACCGATTGAAGTGACAGGGATGGAGAATGGATCGGTGGGCGCAGGTTGTACGACGGTGGCATCCTCCAGACCGTTCATCAGGAGGTGAATCGCTACCAGTTGATTCCTCAGGTTGAAGGCGGCTCCGCAGACTCCCCGGAATCGCACCTTCGCGTCCACCAGTTGCAGCGGAAAGCCCGCCCGGTAGTTGGGCACTCGCACCTTGAAAACTCCGCTGGGCGCGGCCACATCGATCACCAGAACATTTCCTTCCGACTGCTGAACAAAGGAGCGGACGATTCCTTCCATCTCGATCAACAGGCCGTCGTATGTGCCGGTAGCAGCCCGCTCGTAGCTGAGACGGTTTGGCTTTGGGAAGGGGGATGAGCCGATGACCGTCCACTTGGGATGGGCAATATAAGGGGTAAATCCCTCGCTGACTGTCCCCTGCAGGTCGAGCAATTGACCGGGCTGCGGAGGCGCATCGTGGAGGCCGCGCAGGTCAACCCAAACGCCTCCCGTGGCGTCCTGGACGAACAGATTAGGCGCCACGGAATCGTAGTAAGTTACCACCGCCCGCACGTGAACCGCGACGGGGATGCCCGAAGCATCGGGCTTGAATCGACGTATCTGGCCAATCGCCTTCAGCGTCGGAGGGCCTGCAAAAGCCCCCATCGGGTTCATGACAGATAAGGCAAATAGGTACGGGAAAACAATCAGACGGAAGAGCCCGCCGGGAAGTCGGAAGTGATGCTGAACACATTGGAGCGTGCTGGTTTCCCGGCGCATAAAGGACCTATCGGCCAAGCTCGAACTTCGATAACTTTTCTGGATTTGGACTCGATGCTAATTCTATCCCCGAAGAATCGTGACTAAGCTGCGTCTTTTGGGTCAGATGGCCGGGCTCTCATCCGTAAAGGCCCACTTCGTTCTACGGTGCAGGATCCGGACCCGCGGCGGGAGCCCCTGCGGCATATTCAATTGCCGGGCAGCGCCGGAACTCCTGTACACTGGAGTGTTTACATATCATGCAAAACAAATACCCAATTGGCATCCTGGGCGCGACCGGAATGGTCGGCCAACGCTTTATTCAGCAACTCGAAAACCACCCATGGTTTGAGGTGGCCTGGCTGGCAGCCAGCGACCGGTCGAGCGGCAAGCCTTACGGTGACGCCGCCAAATGGAGGCTGGACACGCCGCTGCCCGATCGCATTGCCCGGATGACGGTGTCGCCCGCGGACCCTGCCGGAGCTCCCAGGATCATCTTTGCCGCCCTCGATGCAGACATCGCCCGCGAAATGGAACCCCGTTTTGCCGCCGCCGGCTGCGCGGTGGTTTCGAACTCAAGCGCCTATCGCATGGCTGCCAATGTGCCCCTTGTGATCCCCGAAATCAACGCCGAGCACCTGCACCTGATCGAAGAGCAGCCCTCGCGCCGGGAGTCGGGCGGCTACATGGTCACGAACCCCAACTGCTCCACCATCGGGCTGGTCATGGCTCTCAAGCCGCTTGAAGAACGCTTTGGGATCGAGCAGATCTTCGTGACCACGATGCAGGCAGTTTCGGGCGCGGGCTACCCCGGTGTGCCGTCAATGGACATCCTGGGAAACGTGGTGCCGTACATCAAGAGCGAAGAAGAAAAGATGGAAGCCGAGACGCTGAAGCTGCTCGGCCGGCTCGAAGGGCACGCTGTCACCCCTCTCGCCGCTCGCATCAGCGCACACTGCAATCGCGTCGCAGTCGAGGATGGCCATACCGAGAGCGTCTCCATCAAACTAGCGAAGCCTGCCACCCGGGAAGAGATCCTCGCGGCATGGGCGGAGTTTCGTCCGCTGGCCGGCCAGGGACTGCCCATGGCTCCCGATCAGCCGGTGGAGTGGGCTCCACAGGACGACCGCCCGCAACCGCGGCTGGATCGGAATCGGGGCCGCGGCATGGCCGTAACCGTCGGACGCCTTCGCCCCTGCGGTTTGCTGGATTGGAAGTTCACCGTTCTCTCGCACAATACGATTCGCGGCGCTGCGGGTGCGGCCATTTTGAACGCGGAGCTGCTGGCACACCTGGGGAAACTGGAACCTGTAGCAGAGATAGCCGCGCGCGCCTGAAGCAAGATTGAATGGAACAATGAGGGGTTGGGCAGTTTTGCCGGGGCTTTACCCACCCGGGTTCAAGCCCCTGAATAAAAGACGAAATGCGGACGCCACGGTACCGTGACCATAACGGCACGGCCATGGCATTTAATGATGGGATAGTGCTCATGAGTCTGGTGGTGATGAAGTTTGGCGGCACGTCGGTAGAGGATCCGGCGGCCATCTGCCGTACCGCTGCAATCGTGGCTGGGCGCGTGTCCATGGGCAAAAGCCCTGTAGTGGTGGTGAGTGCGATGGCTAAGGTCACCGACCAGTTGCTGCGGGCCGCCGGCGCCGCCTCGCTGGGCGACCGGACCGGCGCTCTGGCCATCAGTTCGCGCCTGCGCTCCCGCCATCGCGACACGGCCGCCGCCCTCGTCAAGGACGCGCGAGAATCCGCTGCGCTGATCACATGGGTCGACCAAAAGTTTGACCAGCTTGATGAGGTTCTGCGGGGACTGGCCGCCATTCTCGAACTTACTCCGCGCATCTCCGACCTGATTGTCAGCTATGGGGAGCGCATCTCCAGCCGCATCATTGCGGCAGCCTTTTGCGAGCGCGGCATCAACGCCGTGCACGTCGATGCCCGCGAAATCATTGTTACCGATTCGCAGTTTCAGAAAGCGATTCCGCAGGACGCCGTCATCGAAAAACTCGCGCATGAGAAGCTTCTCCCCCTGATATCCGAAGGCAAGGTTCCGATTTTGGGCGGCTTTATCGGCTCCAATGAGGCGGGCATCACCACCACGCTCGGCCGAGGCGGCTCGGACTTTACCGGAGCCCTGGTGGGAGGCGCGCTGGCAGCCGAAGCCATCGAGATTTGGACCGACGTAGACGGCATCATGACAAGCGATCCGCGCGTCTGCCCCGACGCCCTGCGCGTGAAGGTCATCAGCTTCGAGGAAGCAGCGGAGCTGGCCTACTTCGGCGCCAAGGTGCTGCACCCGGCCACCATTCTGCCGGCGGTCAAAAAGAACATCCCGGTGCTGGTGCTGAACAGCCGCAACCCATCCAACGAGGGCACACGCATCATCTCGCTGGCGCCGCACTGCAGCAGCCCGTTCAAGTCCATCGCTGTGAAGAAAAAGTTGAGCATTATCGACGTGGTGGCCAGCCGCATGTTGATGACCCACGGCTATCTCAAAGCCATCTTCGACATCTTCGACAAGCATCAGTGCCCCGTGGACATGGTGTCCACCAGCGAAGTATCGGTATCGCTCACCGTGGATTCCAATGACAAGCTGCCGCTGATTGCCGCCGATCTGAGCAAGCTCGCCGATGTGAAATATGAAGGCAAGAAGGCGCTGGTGTGCCTGGTCGGCGAAGACATTCGCGGGCAGAACGGCATGGCGGCGCAGGTCTTCTCGGCAATCCGCCATATCAACGTCCGCATGATCTCGCAGGGAGCCAGCGAAATTAACATGAGTTTCATGATCGAAGAAGATGACGCGGACGAGGCGGTGCGCTCCCTGCACGCAGCTTTCTTCCAGAACCCCGATCCCGCGATCTTTGATGTGGAAGCGAGAAAGTCGGAAACAGCTCCCCAACTCTAGCTTTCGTTTTCGTCGAAGAATCTTAATCGGTCCGGCTGTAGGCCGGTGAATCATCGCAGCAAGCGAAGAACGAGGCAACGATGCTCTTTCTAGTCCTGGGAAAAGGAAAGACCGGCAGCCTGGTGGCTGAGATCGCCCGCGAGCGCGGCCACGGCGTGCGAGCGCTCGACATCAATGAAAACAGCGGCGCCTCGGCTCTGACGGCGCCCACCCTGGCCGGTGTGGATGTTGTGATTGACTTCACCGCCCCGGATGCCGCGGTGGAGAACATGCGCGCGGTACTGGCCCTGGGTTGTCGCATCGTAGTCGGCACCACCGGCTGGTATAGCCGCCTGGAGGAGATGAAAGCCCTGGCCCACAGGCGGGGAGGCGGACTGCTCTACGGCACCAACTTTTCGATCGGCGTACAAAAGCTCTTCCGCCTCACGGCCGAGCTTGCGAAGCTCGAGGGCTACAAGTTCGCCATCAGCGAGACCCACCACACATCCAAACTCGACGCTCCTTCGGGCACGGCACTCACTCTGAAAGAGATTATCCAGGCTGCGCGGCCGGGAATCGATGTGCCGGTTACGTCGCATCGGGTGGGCGACGCAAACGGCGAGCATGTGGTCTCCGCCAGCAGCGAGCACGATGTGCTGGAGTTGCGGCACGACGCGCACAGCCGCCGCGGCTTTGCGCTCGGCGCCGTTCGCGCAGCCGAATGGCTCGCCGGCAAATCCGGAGCCTGGGACTTCCGGGAGATCTCCGACAGGTTGTAGATAAGACGCCGCGCTATTCCGTCTGCCCGGTGGGGTAGAACGCCGCCGAAGCGCCCACCCACTTTTGATCCCGGTTATGGTCGACTCCCATCATCTTTCCGCGCCCCAGCCGTACTAGCGACAAGGCAGGCGTCAGCTCGCCGCCGTCCGGCCACAAATAGAGGATGCGGATCTCTGCCTGGGTCAGCCCGAACGGCGTCTCAATGGTGGGAACAAAGTCCATGCGCTGCTGGAGGAGGTAGTCGCCGCGTTGCCGGGCGGGAATCGCTTCAAGCTGCGCCTGGGTGGGATCGAACTGTATTCCCTTCCCTGCGAAGGAAAAGAGCGGTTTGAGCAGCAGCTCGCTGTAGACCGTTTCCGGCCTGACCGGCATGGGCAGGGAGACACCGGCTTCCGCAAGCTGGGCACGACCATCCCCTTCCAGAAAATCGCTCAAAAACACGGCAGGGGGCACCACCGAATGAGCACCACCGCGAGACAGCCAGGGAATGGAGAATTTACTAATCAGGAAATACCAGTTGGGATGGCCTGCCCATTCCACGTCCCAGGCGCGAGTTAAGTCGAAGGGAAGCTGAATCTTGCGGGCGATCAACTCGTCGGCGATTGCCCGGTTATAGATCCGGTGAATCGGTACCAGCCGACCGGCGGCATTCCGATAATGCAACTTGTTCCCCTGAGCCTCGACTGTGGAGATATCTACCACGGCGATTCCCAACCGTTGGGCCGTCACTTCGAAATCGGGCAGGGTCTTCTGATGGAGTGGATCGACCTCGGTCAAGACGACATTTTCGGGAGAGTGGCCGCCCAGGACCGTACGCGCCAGCAATTCCCAGTAGGCGGTTTCGTTCAAGCCGCCGAGATAGATGCCAAGCGTGCTGTCCAGATCGAACACGTCGCGATACGCGGAGCCGAGAACGGACTGATACCCATAAACGGAGGGAAATGCCTGAATTTCTACGAGTCGCGGGACGAGCGCACCCTCCCGATCGCGCACCAGGGCAAAGTCGGCGGTCAGGAAATTGGGGTGCGTCGTCTCACCCGCCACGCGATACTCGGCTGGAATCGCTCGCCGGGCGGCCGCAAGGTACGTCTCGTCCCCAATCAAGGCTTCGACGAGCACCGCGCCTGAAGACGCCATTCCGTCAAGAAGACTCCGCTGGACGAAGATAGGGGTCTCGGCCAGACGAAATTCGACGCCCACGCCGCAGCGCTCTCTCAGTCCCTCCAACAAAGCAGCGTATCGATCGGGCGTAAACCCCCGGTTGAACCCTGAGCGAAACTCGGAGATCACTCTGCCTTCCCTTCTAAAGCAAATTGCGCCGGAGTTAACTGAGACGCCCAAAGTTCGTCTCGAGTAGAGGGTATGTTACCCCTCTCCGGTGAGTTTGTCAGGGGGGCGCGTCCCAAAAAATCGATGGAAGAAGCCGAAAAGCTCGCGAGAACCATAAAAATCCTGGTAATAATCCAAAGATTTGACATAATGTTACTTCTGTTGTAGCAACATACCCTCTCTTGGGTTACTCTTTTGATACAAAAGTTTTGCCCTAAAAGGAGCTTGTTTTTCTATGACATCTGCCTCGCGTCATTTTCCTAGCGTTGTTCTCTGTGCTGCCGTAACTTTCCTCACAATTAGTGCCTTCGCCAAGGGGCCCGTTTCACCGGTTTCCCAGCCTGCCGGAGTGACCGCCGCTGCCAGCCCTATCGTCCCTGTGCCCATGCCTCCAGGAATGACCATCGCTGCTGCTAGCCCCATCGTCCCTGTGCCCATGCCTCCAGGAATGACCATGGCCGCTGCTAGCCCTATCGTCCCTGTGCCAATGCCTCCAGGAATGACGATGGCGACTTGCACTACGATTGCATAAGCCAAATGCGGGTTTACTGTTAGACTCAGGTCATCTGGTCTCTTAGAATAACTGGGGATCCCCCAAGTTTCGATCATGATTGGGCAGGAGTCTGACAGAGTCTATGGACATGGCAGTCTGGGTTGCGGGCATCGTAATTGAAGTGGCAATCTGCTTGCTGCTCCTTTATCGACGTGTATTCCGCACTCTCCCGGTGTTCAGTTTGTATGTTCTTTGGTCGGTCTGCACTGACATTGCAATGCTTCTGGTCAAATCTCGGTACGAGGACCGGTACTTCCGGATCTTTCTCATCCAAATTACATTGGACTCGCTTTTGCAATTTGGCGTACTGATCGAATTGGCGTGGTCCGTTCTCCGTCCAGCCCGAAGCGTTCTGCCGCGCGGAGCAATCATTGTGGTGGCGGTCCTGGTGGTTATCGCCGGCGCGGTGGTCTGGCCATTCGCTGGAGTCACAGAACTTCCAAACATCACCGCGGACTACCGCCACTTAATGCGCTTGCAGCAGACTGTGTCGATCCTCAGGGTGGTATTTTTCCTCGTGATGGCGGCCTTCAGCCAGGTGCTCGCCCTGGGCTGGCGCAATCGAGAGTTACAGGTTGCGACAGGCTTAGGCTTCTATTCGCTGATCAGCCTGGGCGCGGCAATGCTCCAAGTCCATCAGACCGCCGTATCAAATTACCACCACGTAACCCAGATCGTGGCTGCGAGCTATTTCTTCTCGCTCCTGTACTGGACCGTAAGCTTTGCTCAGAAAGAAGCGCCGAGGCAGGAATTCAGCCCCAAAATGCAGAGTCTTCTGCTTTCGATTGCTGGCGCAGCCCGATCGAACCGGATCGCACTGGCTGATCACACGGTTGGCGGCATCGATAAGCACGGCAAACGCTAAAATCGTTTCAGCGGTCTTTCTGTTAAAGGCTGCGGTTGCCTTGGCTCAAGGGAGCCCTGACCGCTCATTTTTGCGACATTCCGGAGGAGCACCGGCAGGAGCCGTCCGCCCAATTTAGGGAATTGCGTGAATTACCCCCATCGTCTATCATCCATCGCGGCGGTAATCACCACTCCGAACTCCTGCGTTTTGGCTTGAGTTGCAGCTAGGTTACTTAGGTGTACTACACTTCTGAGTACTTTCATGCGACCGGAATTTGATTAAAACACTAGATTCTTATGCACAAGAGCGCTAAACTCTGGTACTAGTAAAGAACAGACCATTACAGGCGGGCAAATAGGCCGCACAAATGGTTACCGATGACGGTTTTTGAGGGTCACCAATGATCGTACCTTTGCTTCAAATCTTGGGTTTTGTAGCCGTCGCGATCTACTTTAACCACTGGCGATCCGGTGTGCGTCGCCGTAACCTCCAATCGTGGGACTCTCTTCTAGCCCGGCTGCGGCCAGATTGGAGCGCCAGGGAGTTGAGCGATCACTTCCTCTGGAAAGAAGGGTTGAACGCGACCCCTGACGACGCATGGCAGCGCATGGAAGGTCCTAAAGGACTTTGGGTGATGTATCAAAACGCCCGCGTCATGATCGAGATGGCAGACTTTGCTGCACGCAATAATCCCGAAGTGGATAAGGTGATGCTGGAGACGCTGCGCAGTGACGCGATGCAGATCCGGTTGTGCGTTCTTGTTGCTTTGGCCCTCTACGGCTGCAGTCAGGCCAGCGAAGGTGTGCGCGTAAATGCGTTCCGCGCAGCCTCGATGTATACCAGCATGGCTGCACGGCTGACTGGACTACTTCAAGATCATGCAGCCATGGTCCTTCCCGATTTTGTGGCGGCTATGTAGCTGAATTCGACCTCCTGAACAAATACTCCCCCGCAAAGAAAACCCCCGGCTCTGGAGCCGGGGGTTTTCTTTGCTGCCAACTCCATCTCGGAGCTCCTACTGTTCGCTCGATATGAACGCGTTGATGCGTTCATATTCTTCTTCGCTCAGGCGAAAGTTCAGCGCCGGCGCGAGCCCTTCCACCTGTTGCGCGCTGCGACCGCCCACAATGGCCGCGGTGATCGCGGGGTTGTGCAGCGTCCATGCCACGGCCACAACTCCCGGGCTCACATTGCGTCCAGCGCCTATCTCACGCAGCATTTCCACCAGTTTCAGGTTGCGGCTCAGCCGGGGCTCGTTGAATTCGACCGCGCGACGGCGCCAGTCGTCGACAGGCAGGGAGGCGACTCGTTCGGCTGTCATTTTGCCCGTAAGCAGACCGGAAACCATGGGCGAATAGTTGATGACCCCTATACCGTTGGCCTGCGCGAAGGGCAAAACCTCGGCCTCAATCGCGCGACGGAGCATCGAATACGGCGGTTGCAGGCTGGTGATTGGGGCAATTTTCTGCGCCCGCTTCATCTGCTCCACGTTAAAGTTGGATACGCCAATCCAGCGGATCTTGCCTTGTTCGCGGAGCTTGGCCAGCGCCTCCCATCCCTCTTCAATCTCCGTCTCCGGATTAGGCCAGTGGATCTGGTAGAGATCGATGGTATCCACGCCTAGCCGTCGCAGTGAACCCTCCAACTCTTCGGCCAGCGACTCGGCCCTGAGCGAGCGGTAAATGGACCGGTCCTGGTGCCAGCGCATGGAGCACTTGGTGAACACCAGCGGTTTGTGGCTGGAGGTCTTGAGGGCGCGGGCGACGATCTCCTCGGAGTGACCCAACCCATAGATGGCTGCGGTATCGATCCAGTTAATCCCCAGGTCGAGGGCTCGATGGATGGCGGCGATGGACTCGCTGTCGTCCTGTGGACCCCAGGCGAACTCCCAGTTACCGCCGCCGATGGCCCAGGCGCCGAAGCCGATGGGCGTTAGTTGAAGATCGGAGTTTCCTAGTGTGCGAAGGTCTTGCGAGGTAGTTATCGTCATATCACACAGTTAGATGAGAGTGGGCCGGCTGGGTTTCAAGATTCCTGCGGCCCACATGGTTCAACTACGCGGCAATCAAAAAGCGCCCTTCGCGCATAATCTGCTCTTCGCCGCTGTCGGACTCGAGCCAGATATTGAAGCGGAGGCCCACGACGTCAATGTGCGTGCCGGAGTACCAGGGTGCGCCGGTGTGTTCCCCATAGGGATTGCCGAAGGCAATGTGAATGCCCGGGAACTTCTCATCCTGCAGAATATTGCCGATGACGCGCTCAACTCCCAGATTGGTGCCGATAGCGAACTCGCCGACGCGGTCGGAGTTTTCGTCGGTGTGGGTATATGCCCAGAAATCGGCTTCGAGCTGCTTGTTCTCGCTGGAACAACTGACGATTCGGTTGCCGGCGATCTGGATTGTGAGAGGCGTCGAAGCCAGCAGCCCGTAGCGGGCGCAGAGCCAGTCGCCCACCACACCATCCACCACGAAGGTGCCGTTCACTTCCCCGGGCGAGGTAAAGCACTCGCCGCCTGGCAGGTTTCCCCACTTCTCGGGAGAGATGATGCCCGAAGTCTTGAACCACTTGTAGCCCGGGTTCATCTCGGCGGTAATGTCGGTTCCTGCCGCCGTCGTGGCTCGAATCCGCTTTGCCTTGCGCACCCGCTCCAGCACCTGCTGCGAAAGCCGGTCAACCAGGTTGAAATCCGCCCGCATCCCCTGGCACATGATCTCCCCCGTAATGTTGACCATATGCGCGTGGCGCATGTGGCGGCGGTTCACAACGTCGGTCATCTGCATGCGCGAGCGCAATTCGTTCGCCTGCACCTGAACGGCAAAAATGGAGACTTGGGAGGTTTCCATATCTGCGAGCACATCCGACGGCATGGCGCTGAGCGGCCGCACTGCTAGATCCTCCAGCACGAACGCATTCCAGGTGCAGCCGCGCGCAGCGAGCTGCGCCGCCAGCGCCGCACCGATCCTCTCCGTGGCGTGGTCGGTAATCAGCGTGACCTTTTCCGCGGGGTCGATGCGCAGGCAGGTTTCTACGGCAGAGCGCGCGCCGGGGATGAATTCGGCCGGGTAGGCGAGGGAGAGCAGATAGGTTGAGGCTTCGATCATGCGGTTGGGCAGCGCTTCCTTGAGGATTCCCGCGCACGGGCCGGGTATCTCTTGAGGCTACCGGAAAATTCATGGGAATGAAATGGGAGCAGAGCCCCGAACTGGGTACCGAGACTGCAGCGGACACGTAGAATCAGCCACTCGGGCCGGGATGTGCGGGATTGACTGTCTGCCAGGTCAGGAGGAGCGGTTGAGCGTATCGAAGGTGTTCTTTGTGCTCTATTGGGCATGGATCGTGACCGAAGTTCTTGTGCAACTGGTTACCCGCACGAGACGGGGCAGGGGCGAGGTGAAGGATCGCGGCTCGCTGGCTGTGATGCTGGCGGTAATCTTCGGGTCGGTTTTGGGCGGCGATGGAATACGCCGGTACGCACACGCGGACAATGCTGGGCGGGGCGCACTGGTTCACTGCAGCGGCGCGGCTGCCGCTGGCCGCTGGGCTGGCAATTCGCTGGACGGCGATCTTAACCCTGGGGCGATCGTTCAGCGCGAATGTCGCGATCCATGCGACACAGACCCTGCATACGGCCGGACTGTTTCGCTGGGTGCGCCATCCGTCGTATACCGGCATTCTGCTCATCTTCACCGCCATCGGGGTAAGAGTTGCCAATTGGGTGAGTCTGGCGATCATGCTCGTCTTTCCCATGGCGGCCCTGCTCTATCGCATGCACGTGGAAGAGAGGGCGCTGGCAGAGGCGTTTGGGGCGGAGTATGCGGGCTACTGCCAAGCGACCAAACGGCTGATACCTGGGATTTATTGACGGAGTGCTTCAAGGTGTCGAAAAGACGCTCCCGATACACATGAATTCGATCACAGACGGGGTTGTGCCGCTGGGCGGGTGTGAGGTCTCCGGGGTCTCAAGGCAAGATCTTGTGCGCCAGGAGAGTAGCCATTCCCGGCTTTCCGAACTTCTCCCTGAACGAGGGCATGTCCAGAATTCTCAGAGCCTTACAGCGCCGCCCTTGCGTGTTAAAGTTGGGTTACTTGATTTGCGAGTGCTCGCGATGACCGAAATCCAGTTCAAGGAAGCCGAAACCCCAGAGGAAATCAGGCAGATTCACCTTCTTAACCATCGAATATTTGCAGAAGAGATCGGACAGCACTCCCCAACATCCAATCACCAGCTGATCGACCGTTTTCACAGCCGCAACCGCTACTTCATCGCCTGCAAGGACGGGGCGCTGGTCGGGATGATCTCCGTTCATGACGGCCCGGATTTCTCAGTAGCCAGCCGTCTGCGCGATCCATCTGTACTGGACCGGCTGCGTGCGCCGCTTGAAGTCCGCCTTCTCGCCATCCTTCCGGAATTTCGCAATCGCTCGCTTTTGGCTGGGCTATTGTGGCAAATCTATCGCTTCGCCAGCGCCGACAACTATTCAGATCTGATCATCTCCGGCATTGTTGAGCGCCAGCCGATGTATGAAAAGATGGGTTTTCGTCCCATGGGACCGCCCGTTACGCAGGGGGCGGCGGCATTCTTGCCCATGCGCCTTTCGCTCGATTCCACTCCTGCAGAAGTCCGCAGCCGGAAAACACTCTACTATTCCCGCTGGCGGCGCACCCACGCGGTGAACCTCTTGCCGGGACCTGTGTCGCTTTCCCCGGTTGTGATCCGAGCCTTTCAAGAGCCTCCCGTTTCTCACCGGGCAAAACCCTTCCTGGATCTTTATGAAGAAACGCGCTCACGGCTCGGCGAACTCACGGGCGGAATGCAGACCGTAATCCTTGGCGGGTCCGGCACCCTGGCCAACGACGCGGTCGCCGCGAATCTGCGCGCAGTCTTCGGCAGCGCTGAGGGCCTGGTGCTCGCCAACGGGGAATTTGGTGAGCGTCTGGTGTGCCAGGCTGGGCGCGCCGGGCTTCATTCTCGCGCATTGCGTTTCCCGTGGGGCGAGCCGTGGAACTTCAGTGCAATCGAGCAAGCTCTCGACGCCCGGCCCGCCTGGATCTGGGCGGTGCATCTGGAAACCAGCACCGGAGTCCTCAACGATCTTCCACGCCTGACCGCGCTTGCTCATCAATATGGGATACCTGTAGCCGCCGATTGCGTGAGCAGCATTGGAGCCGTAGATCCGTATCGTCCGGAAGACAATCACCGTGATCGTCTTTTTCTGGCTACAGGCGTTTCGGGAAAAGCTCTGGGAGCCTATGCGGGACTGGCCTTCATCTTTGTGTCTTCAGAAGCCAGAAGCAGATTGCAAGGAAAGAACCTTTGCCACACATTCGATCTTGTCGAAGCTGTCCGGAATTCAGGACCGATATCGACGGTATCCTCGCCTCTTGTCCGCGCGGTTTGCGAGGCACTTCGACAGGATTATTCCGGCGGCGCGGGTCGCGCGGCTCGCTACCGGCATTATCGGGAACTGGGCCAGTGGACTCGGTCAAAGATCAGAGAGGCAGGGCTCATACCGTTGGCGTCTGAAGCCAGCGCGGCTCCTACAATCACCACGTTTCCGCTGCCTTCACTCGGCTTCGCGCGACAGTGTCTGCGGGCTGGATTCAGAATTGCTCATGAAAGCGACTACCTCCGCACCCGCAATTGGGGTCAGATCGCAACCATGGGAAATCTCAACCGTGCCGCACTTGAACCGCTCTTCGCATTCCTGCATGAGGAAATGTGCATGCCATTATCCGCGCAGCCCTGACACGGACCTGACCGGTGCCGGGCAAAGCATGCGCCATCGCTGGCCGTCGCCTCGATGCGCTTGCGGCCCGACAGTTACAAGCCGGCGCAGGTTTCCTTGGCCATGTAGTCGACGACAGCTTTGAGGTCACCGTTGGATTCTTCGAAGACTTTGAGCTGGCGATCGGCGCCGCTGCCCGTGCGCATGATCGTGCGGATGCCATCGATGGCTTCGCGACTGCCTAACTCGTCGACCTCGCGATCGACAAGTACAAGATACTCCTCGAGTAAGTCGCGCTCCGGAACTTCAATCTGCTTTCCAAAATCAATGAGCTTGCCATCGAGGCCATAGCGCACGGCGCGAAACTTGTTTTCCATCAGCAACGGACGGGCATACTGCCGAAAGTCCTGGTTGGCTTCGTGCAGTCGATAGAGATAAGCCGCCGTAGCTTGAATCAGCGCGGCTATGGCGACCGTCTCCTCCGCGCGGAGGGGGATGTCGCAGGCGCGCACCTCGACTGTGTTGAAGAAGGGGTGCGGGCGAATATCCCACCAGATCTTCTTGGCGTTATCGATGCAGTTTGTCCGCACCAGCAGACTTACATAGTTCTCGAATTCTGAGTAACTCGAGAATGCGTCGGGGATGCCGGTGCGAGGAAAGTTTTCGAAGACCTTGGCGCGGTAACCCTTGTAGCCGGTGTTGAGGCCCAGCCAGAAAGGTGAGTTCGTTGCGAGCGCCATGATGTGGGGCAGAAAGTAGCGCATCGAGTTCATGATGCGGATGGCGGCTTCGCGGTCTTCAATGCCGACATGAACATGGAGACCGAAGATGAGGTTGGCGCGGGCAACGAGTTGGAGATCCTTGACCACCTGGTGATAAGGAGGGTGGGGATAGATTTGCTTGGTGCGCCAGTCGGCGAACGGGTGGGTGGCGCCGGCGACCAGTTCGAGATTGTGCTCGCGGGCCAGCTTGATCATCTCGCGGCGCAACTCGTAGATGTCTTCGCGCGCTTCGTCGATATTGCGGCAGATGCGGGTGCCCACCTCGACGACGGACGTGTGCATCTCCGCCTTGACGCGCTCTTCGAGGCGCATCTTGCCCTGCGCCAGCATCTCGGTTTCAATGTGGGAGCGCAGATCCCGGGTGACCGGGTCAATGGTCTGGTACTCCTCCTCGATGCCGAGCGAGAACGATGGGCGCATACTTGGTGGCTCCTGGAAACAGCTTGTGGGCAATTGTATTGCAGTGGTCGGGGATGGGGAGTGGGAAGAATCGGGCTGGACACCTGAAAACGGTATAGGATCCTTCAGGGATGGTTGCGATGATGTTCCGGGACCGTCAGGACGCGGGTACGGCTTTGGCTCGGTTGGTTGCCGCGGTGCCGAACCTGGAAGATGCCGTTGTCCTGGGGCTGCCGAGGGGCGGGGTGCCCGTTGCTTTCGAGGTGGCCCGGCGGTGCAATCTCCCACTCGACATTCTTGCCGTACGCAAACTGGGGGTCCCCGGCCAGGAGGAACTGGCCATGGGGGCAATCGCAAGCGGTGGAACCGTTGTGCTCAACCAGGACATAATGAGGGCCGCGCATATTTCCACGGAATGGCTGGGCGCGGCGATTAAGCGGGCGAAGCGGGAGATAGAGCAGCAGGAACGCATCTACCGCTGTGGAAATCCACCTTCGGAAATTGACGGAAGGGCAGTGATTCTGGTGGACGACGGGCTCGCGACCGGAGCCAGCATGCGCGCCGCCGCACAGTCCGTAAGAACGCGTGCGCGGCAGACAATCATCGCGGTGCCTGTGGGCGCTGAGCGCGCATGCACCGACCTGCGAGGCGAAGGGTACCGGGTGATCTGCACCGCCATGCCTTTTCCGTTTGACGCGGTGGGCTTGTACTACGACGATTTCGAGCAGGTTGGAGAAGAAGAAGTCTGCGCGATGCTCTCGGAGTTACGTCGCAATCCCGATACTCGATCGGGCCCACAGTAATACCGCAGTGAGTCGATCGCCGAAAGCGCCTTCATTCGGCGTTTTCCCCTACGCGCGGCGCGGCCGCCCTGGCGGTTCCCTTCCCGGTCTTTGTTGCGGCTGGCTTAGTGACCTTGTTCACGCTGGTCTTTTTTTCCGGTGCGGCAGCCTTGATTGAGGCCGGGGCTCCATTCAGGAAGGCGGACCACTTGAGGTCGGGCACCTGGGGGGCCGCTTTGGCCTTGGCGATGGCCAAGTCGGCCACTTCTCGAATGATCCATTCAAAGTTGGCCTTGCCGACGGAGTGCAGATCGGCATCGGGCGCGGGGTTCATGAAATCGATGGCGTAGGGAATGCCGTTTTCGACCGCGAACTCGACGGTATTGAGGTCGTAGCCGAGTGCCTGGCAGAGCTTCAATGCATCCTGTTCCACGCGTTTGAGCAGCTTCTTGTCGTATGCTGGCGGATTTTGAATGTAGCGCTCGTGGTGAGGGTTGCGCGGGTCGTAAGGCATGATGTGCACCTTCTTCTGGCCGACCACGTAGCAGCGGAAGTACTCATTGAAGTTGACGGCTTTCTGGTACATCATGCAGAGGCTTCCCGACTGGTCGTAGGCCCGGAAAAACTCCTCGCGATTATGGATGTGGTACACGTCTTTCCAGCCGCCGCCATCGACGGGCTTCATGAATCCGTGTTCGCCGACGTAAGCAAACACACTGTCCCAATCCAGTGGATATTCGAGGTTGCGCATGGAACGGTCGGTGGTTCCCTCGGGGTGTTTCTTATGGGGCAGGATCACGGTGGGAGGCACGGCCACGCCCAGCTTTTCGGCCAGCGTGTAGTTGAAAAATTTGTCGTCGGCAGACCACCAGAAGGGGTTATTGATGATCACTGTTCCGTTGAGAGCGGCGTGCTTGAGAAAGGCGCGATAGAACGGAATGTCGTGCGAGATGCGGTCCACGATCGCCGCGTAGTGCGGAGCCTTGTCGAGATGCACTGCGCCGGTCTCGACGAATTCCGCCTGGATTCCATCGATGTGGCGCGCGTTGATATGTTCCACGAGTGCGCCGGGAAAGCTGTTCTCCATTCCGAACAGAACGCCGATCTTTTTCATGCCGCTGGGTCCTCCGCAATTTGACGGAGCGGCGGGCGCGTAAGGGGTCTGCCGCGTCGTCTACTCCATCAGTGTACGGCAGTCCGCAATGAGCGCCGGAGAGGGGTGGTCGCGACCCCGTGACCTCGGGTGGCCGCCCTCTCCAATGGACGTGCCGGCGTAAAGTTGGCTCCGCGGCGCTCAAGAGGACTATGCTTTATCGCAGGAGCGGCTGGATGATGGCTGCTTTGATCCGGTTGGCTGGCGGCATGGAGCGCGTTCATCTCGAACGCGGCAGTGCCATAGATATGCCGTCAGGGCGTGTTCCGGCGCAGGGAGGCAGGTACTTGTCTGCAACCTGAATTCACGATTACAGACGGCATTCCTGCCTTGATCCAGCTTTGACTCGGCTTCGATCCAAGGAGGAAACCATGAACAAGACCGATTTAGACGTCAAGAATGATGTCTTGCACTCCGACAATAAGACCAAGCTTACGGCGGAGGAGATTGCCAAAGCCGTGGCGCATCACCAGCGGAATCACGGAGGGGCGAATCCGCCGAACGTCCCGGCGAAGATTGGGTCCGGCAAGAAGAATATGGCCGCGAAACCCAAGTAGAACCACCGTGGTTTCCATCAGCTATTCCGGCTGAACCGATGTTCCCGCTGCATGCGCAACGGTGACGCCGGCTCAGCCGGTTCTTATTTGACGGGTTTCGCCGCCAGCCTTTGCAATTGGCTCAGGTGGTTGAGGTCATGGCCGGCGATGGTTTCCACAATGTTCTGGAACGTCATGGCGCCGCGCTCGGGATGTGTAACGGGCTTGTCGGCGGCATCCGGGAGAGCGGTGCGCATGAGGTGAAGATTCCACCCCCGCATGGCTGTGAAGACATCGAGAGCGTGGTTCGCCGAAATTCCCGGATACCGCGCACCCCACTTATCCTGATCGAACGGCTGGATCACGTGATTATCTTCTGCCAGTGTCTGGCGCAGACGGAAGGCGAAGACGAGTTCGCAGTCGGCCAGGTGGCAGACGATTTCGGCTGCGCTCCACTTGCCCGGAGCAGGCACGGCCGCGGTTTTGGCGGGGCCCATTGTCTCGATGAGACTTGCAATTGCGGCAGGTGTGGCGGCCAGGATGTCTTTCACCGGGCGACCATCGAGAAAATCGGCATAAGGATTAAGCGCACTCATCATGACAGCCTCCTGGAGACGATCTGTTCTCTGACAATTGATCGCTGACCAACGTTTTTAAAGGTATTCCTGCACCATGCGCTGCCATGTTGGCCAGTCGTGAGAATTCCATGAGTCCCAAATGTAAAGCTTATGCGGGATGCCCTTGGAGCTCATGATGCGGTCGAGGTTCTGGTTCTGTCCCAGGCATTGATCGTCCCAGCCTGTGGCAAGAATGTAGGTGTTGCGCCGGTATCGGTCGAAGAACCACGGATCGCTGAGATTGGGGAGGTAATGCGTGGGCAGGTTGTAGTAGCAGTCCTGGTCGTAGTAGCCGCGCAGAAAGTTGGACAGATCGAAGGCGCCGGACATCGACAGCATCCCGGTAAAGACATCCGGGTGTCGCAGCGCAATGTTCGCGGCGTGATAGCCCCCGAAACTGCAGCCGAGCGCGACCATATGCGGATCCTGATTTTTGAGCCGGATCAATGGCGCCACCTCGTGGATGAGGTAATCCTCGTATTGCACGTGGCGCGCGATGCGCCAGCGCGGCGGAACCTGCTGGTTATACCAGCTCTCTTTGTCGATTGAATCAACGCAGAAGATCTGCAACTGGCCGGCGTCGATCTTGCCGCCGAGAGCACCAATCAGGCCGCGGTCTTCAAACTCGAAGAAGCGGCCGCCCGAGGTGGGAAACACCATGACCGGCAAGCCGGCGTGGCCGAAAACGAGCAGTTCCATCTCCCGGCCAAGGCGGGGAGAATGCCACTTGTGATATTCGCGATTCAAGATTTGCGCTCCCGCCGTGTTCGCTTGTTCCACCGGCTCTCGATCTTGCATGAAGATTGGAGAACCGCTGTTTTCTTGATACTGTAACAGCCACGGGTTGCTGTTTTTCGCTTTCAAGGCAAAGGGCGATTCGACGAGCGATGATTTGAAAGGGCCGCACGGATTGAATTCGGAAACGCACACGCGGGCGGAAGCCCTGGAGGGACCGTTCGCTGGCGCCGGCGATCTGCCCCATTCACGACTCCGGCTCCATCGTGGCTTTCATAGCCGCTTCCTGCCCGACAATCGCGACGTGATCGTGTATCTTCCACCCGGTTATGAGCGTCATGGGGAGCGCACCTATCCCGTGCTTTACCTTCACGA